>Ga0256847_1000058_pt1 | contig 73595 bp, 67 predicted proteins | sample TeddybearmetaG_FD_189099 | JGI IMG/M metagenome (GOLD analysis project Ga0256847, IMG submission 189099) | Hydrothermal vent microbial communities from East Pacific Rise, Pacific Ocean - Teddybear | ecosystem: Environmental > Aquatic > Marine > Hydrothermal vents | place: Pacific Ocean: East... | reverse complement strand
CGATTTGCTCTTATAAAGTCTCGCATAAAACATAACATATTGCTATCACCAAAATACATAAAGTATTAGCAATTACTTCATTTTATTCTTTCATTGTTAAATTATGAGTTCTCCGACAGACTGCTAGACACATTTAAATCAAATCATTGGACATTTAACACTCAATATTTCTTGACCCTATAAAACCATTCCAAATGCTGATCTATTTATTATTAATATTTGTCATTTTCTCCATTTCTCCACTGAACACTCAAATTCGACAAATTTATCAATTGAGGATTTACATGTGAGAAACTGAAACCCAAGGAAAAGCTACTGATGATTATCTCGAAAAGGTATTGATTCCTGCTCTATATCGTGCCTTTAGACAGTTGGGGTTGAATCACGTCAAAGCAAAGAAACTCTGCTACTCTCGATTAAGAGAAGGCGAATTGCTTGCAGCCCAATAATAGATGACTGACCGATCCATAGGAATCATGGCGTTTCGCTCTAGCAGACCAAGCTCTTCGTTTAGCCATGTAGAAGATTAATATGCATTTGGTTCTATATCCCATTAACATGTATGACCTCTCTGAGGTCAGGTGTTAAATTATGCGTATGTACTAAAATAGTATGACCTCTCTGAGGTCAGGTGTTATATTTATACGTATGTGCTAAAATAATATGGCCACTCTGAGGTCCCATATAAATTGCATATAGATCCTATTGATTAAGAATGGAATAATCAGTTTCTCTCCTCTCTAGTTATTTTGAAATTATCACTATTTCAAAGTCTTTTTTGTGTTCTTTTTTTTAATTTAAATATTCGATCTTCATAATAGTCTTTTAATTCATCCACAAAAGTCATTGGATTTTCATACTCGGTAATGACTTTAAAGAGGTGTCGATTCTTAGCTAAATCAATTTCTTTTTCTAGCCGTTCTTTGTCTTTTTGTAAATAATTATCCTTAGAAATAACCTTTATTTTTGAAGCGGCATCACCTAGAATAATATGCGTATTCCCCCTAAAAACATAGGCATGATACGCTTGTAAAGTTTCTAGGTTTTCTGTCTTATAAATTTCGATGAGTCGGCTCGTAATATCAGTAGCGACATCCGTTTCTTTTTCTCTCATGTAGAATTTATCTGGATGAACATGTAGCATTGCTTCCTTGTATATTCTTTTTTTCTCTTTTTGTTGCTCCGATGGAATAACACTTTTTTTCTTCTTAGCAAAAATTTGCAATTCCTTAGATTCCTTATAATTTTTACCTCGCTTTTTTTGCTCTAATCGCTTTGCTTTTTTTGCCTTTTTGATTTGCTTATATAGCAAAAATAACTCCTGTGCTTCCACAATCAAATCACTGACATAAGAACGAAGTAAAGCCTCAAAAACTCGAGTTTCTTTCTGGATTCCTTCTAGCTCTTGTTGGAGCACTTGAATCTGTTTTAGTATTTTTTTTTGATCAGTATGATCAGGAGTAGGAAGCCTTTTATTAGACATGGGATAGGGCTAGTTTTTGTAGATACAAGTTAAATGGTTAGGGCTATTTCACTTTTTTCTTTTATTGATAGTTGAGAACATCCCTCGTATATCGAGAGGACGCAGCGATAACAAGTCTTCCTTCTTATCTATTGATATATCTCGTATTACTCTACATCTTTTTCAAGTCTCTCAGGGTTTTGTCTATTGTCAAAAAAAGTTAGCATATAAATCGTTTTATCGTCAATAAGTATAATAAATACTTGATTGCCTAGTAATGACACAGGTATCAATCCTTCAGTAGCTATTATCACAAGGTAAGAAGTAAATGATATAATTGTTTTCCGAACTGTGACCGACTGTTTCTGATCGAGATCAGAAATTGATTGAAAGATTTCAATCAATAAGAAGGGAACTGTAAACAACAGTTTACAGTGTGTAGAGAATAATTTTTTGTATGTACACATTGGTACTTCGGCAAGCTCAGCAGAACTGTGAGAGGGCTAAGGTAGTTAATTCTGACTACATCATTCTACTCGATTCGCTTTTTGCTATTCATCTTAAAATGTGTAAACTTCATTTATCCTAACTTCTCTAGTTTGACCAAATCTTTGAACAACTATATTAGCTTTAACCATCCAGTTACCATCAGATCTTTTATTCCCTTTAATAGTACCTGATATGGATTGTAAAGCAATTCCACATTCGCTATAAATCATATTGGCCTTTTCGAAATCTTGAATACTACTTATGTCAAATGAATTCAAATCATCATCAACCTCAAAGAGTATTCTAACTTCCACTTCGTCGTCAATTATGTTGAAATTGTTTTCCAACAAGTGTCTATAGATAAAGACTGTATTTGAGCCATCTTGAATTGCATAACCTAGATTTTGTGTCGTTATATTGCCGTCTATATTAATATGTAATTCTCCAGATTGTAAATTATAAAACATTTGCTCTTCCTCTGTTATCCCAAATTCGGGACTAAAACAAGAACTTAAATCAATTGGGTTTGAATTAATAATTGGCTCTTCTTCACAGCCTAGTAAAAATGAAACGAAGAAAATTAAAATCAATGCTTTTTTCATCTTTCCTTATTTAATAATTTAGCCGTTCACTTTTATTAAAGCGTTGGTTTTATTGAATGCCGTAGAGAGGATATGGCGAGGTACGAGCCATTCTTTTATCAACCTTTTATTCTGCACTCATTTTATTAGTTATTGCTCATTTGTATAGTGGCTAACTTAATATTTGGCCTAATTACCGAAATATTATAAGTGTAAAAACCAGGAGATAGCTCATCCAATCTTTCATGATAAGTTGGATTTTCAATTATGTATTCTTCTTCTCCTAAGAGAAATCTGCATAATAATGGGTATTCTTTTGCCATTTCAAGGGATATATAGCATGAGCTTTCTCCTGAAGCTATGTTGCCATATAAAACATGGTCTTGATCATTCATATCTACTTCTACATTGCAAAAATCAAAAGCTGTAGCGTTTTTGAGTCTAATATTAGCTTTGTCAGATTGAGGATTACATTCAGATTTTTCTAACTCAACACAGTCTTGATTAACTGGATCAAAATTAAGGAGAATATCATTTTTATAAATCCGTCCTCCCGAATAAATATCACCATCATCATATTCATAAGCATGTAGTAGATAAGTGTGACATCCCGGCTCGAGTTTTGAAAGTCCAAGTTGATCGATTAGATGCTTACTTATCATTTCACCTTCTATAGTCATCTCAATAAGTGAAGGTACATCCCAAGAATTTGCAAGTTGTATATAAGATGTTGTTTCACCAGATAGAATGGAATTAAATGTCTGAATGTTATCGTAATTTAAATTTTCTATCTCATATGAACTTGTGTTAAAGATTCTCACATTGATCTGATCTGGATCAGCTTCTCCACATAATAGATTAGAGTCTTTACCACAACCCAATAATAGTAGTGTAATGACAAGTGTATAGAATATTGGTTTCATAATATCATTTTCTTTATAGACGTCATTAGGATGAAATATCGTTGGTATTGAATTAATTCACTTATCAACCAATTTCATTATGCAGGATAATTGTATTGATAAACTGTGTAGCGACCGATAGAGAACTAATCAGTCTCATCTAAAGTTGTGCAGAGTTGTTCCTCTAAGCCACCTCGCTAATTCTCTTTTGAGTATTCATTAGAGCAGCATTTTTGTATTTTCTATTGATTGGGTTTTTTAGTTTGTAAGGCCTATTAAATGCTTCTTGATTCAACTTAAACCTCTGCGATAATTTTCTAATTGTTTCTTTAGATAATCCTGTTTGATAATTTAGAATTTTTGAAATTGTCCCTTTAGTCAATTTCAAAATAGGGCCAAGGTCTTTAACTTTTAAGTTATGATCATCCATTAGTGCCTTAAGAAGTTGAATAGGATCTATTTCCGGAAATTCATAATGTTCTTCATCCCACTTCTCAATAAGAAGCGTTAACAATTCGATCTCGTCTTCATCCTTTTTTCTGTCTTTGAATACGAGCTCTTCAAGAATATTACAATACTTGTTGTACTGACTTTCAGTTTTGATAATTTTATATTTTAATGTCTTTTCCATTTTCTATGGTGGTTAATATTGACGACCTCACTCTTCTCGATTGTCTATCGTCTCTTTTCATCAAGCAGCTGACATGTCTTTAAGATTGCCTTTCAATTCATACGCTCTACCGAATGCTGCTGGTTTAATTTTAAAACGCTCTGATAGTTTCATTACCATTCGTTTGCTAATGTTTCTTTTGTAGTTTACAATTTCAGTTATCAATTGACGAGAGACATTCAATTGTCGAGCTAAATCAGATTTTGATAAGTTATTTTCGTCTAATAGATATCTAAGAAGTTCGACAGGTTCCATGTCTTTTGGATTTCCAATCTCTTCAATTGTTTTATTGTCAAAATCTTCAATAAGCAATTCTAAAAGGTCGATTTTATCCAGATCCTTTTTAAATCTTTTATAAACTAATTCTTCGTACAGTTCGCAGTATCCATTGTACTGCTTAATATTTTTTATTCGTTTGAATTCCATAATTATTTTTTGAACATGTTAACAGTACATACATCAACTTCATCATATTCTTTGTGGGTGCCAACAAATTTTATAAATAGTAGACAATTCTTTTCATTGAAGAGATATCCACAGATCATTCTGTATTTGTTGCTTCCAATATTAAATACGATCCTACTCTGCTTCGTTTTTTTACAGGTGATAAGATCACTATTAGGGTTAGAACTGATGATTTCATGTGGATTCTTAAAGGTTTGAGATTCTTTTAGACGCCTTCTGAAATCTTCAAATGCTTTTAGCATCATTTTATGTTCCTTGTAATGATGCAAAACATTTGACCATTTTATTAATCTTATTTTCACAGTTTAAAGGTATGGATATATTTTGATTTTGTCAACATTTTGTTGACAAAATCAAAAAAACCAATTGAAAAACGGAATGTTGTCCAAAAATATCTAAATCAGATGTGTTTGGGTGATTTTGATTACTAAACTATGTCCAGTATCAAATTCTTCCAAGTTACATTATTCTATTAGCGCTTCGGATTCATTTATTCTTTTCAGGAATGACGTATGTTTTCTCAAGTAAGCTATTTTGCTAAAATGCTTGATAACAAAACCAAAACATAATATTGAAATAGGAAAAATAATAAAAAAGGGAGCTAATAAATTGGAACTAAACAAGTATATAAGAATGGTAATTGAAATGACAAAAATAAATAACCTAAGAAATGAAATACGTTTTAACACCTTACATAGCTTAAGTAATTTGGCATCATACATTTTAATGTTATTTCTATAAATTTTCACTGTTTTTCAACTTTAAAAACCCCTGAATATTCAAATATGGTGATCGTTAATCTTCAATATGGTATATATCGTATCATGTATATCGAGAGTGGTGACGTAGGAGCATTCTCTGATCATATGGTGTTATATTTAGTTTTCCTTAAGTCTAAAATATTCGATTTCACTTTTTGTGAATTGCCCCGTAAAGGGAACGATTCTATCCCAGGTTTTGCACCGCAATTTTCCGCTTCCTATTTTGCTGTTATTCACTACAAGATTAAAATCCCAATTATTAATATTTAAAGTGAAATCAAATTTATTGGTTGGAGCTAAACTATCTACATTGTTCATGTATAGTGTTTCTTCATTCTGATAGTTATATTCGGAAATATAGATTTTTCCACTTTCATAAAATGCGAATTCGTATAAATAAGAATTACAGTCTAAAATTAAACCACAAGAAAGAGTATCAAATTTATCGCTGCTTATAGTAACTGATGAACTTATGGAATATGAATTTGATAGATTAACATGCCATGATTTATCTAAATATCTGGTACTTGACAGCGCTGAAGATGAATCTTTATTCTCAATTGTATATTTCCCATCTAATATGAATAAATCATGTGAATTTGTCTTTTCTTCAATCCATCCAATTTTATTGTTATTAAATTCATCATTAATTCCCTTAGATGATTGGTCTGTACAAGATCCAAGACCGATTAGGACCATCAATGTTATCATGGTTTCTTTCATATTATCTTAATTAAATATAACGTTCCAAGCATATCGAGCGGCTGACCGAATGAAGGCTGATCTGATATGCAATGTGTGTGCCTTGAATGGCTACTACCTCATTCTTTGTAAAAGTACAAAGAATAAATATTACTAATCAGGTGCAAGTCCTGATAATGCAGGATTCTAGTGGAACAAAGTTGCATACAACCTAATCTTTAAGTTGTAAGAACTTCGCTTGAATTCTTTTAATTGAAACTGTACGGACTCCACACGCTGCAGCAATTACTGGCCCCTGTGCTAAAGACTCTTGAACTTGATCGATTATCTCTTTTGGCTTATTGATACTGAATTCATTAGCTAATTCGATTATGTTTTTTCTGCCTGGATTTGCGCCTTCACCGCCAACTCTTGTACTGTGTTCATCAATACCGGTTGATGAGTATGTTAAATCGTATGCAGGAGCTAAAGTCCATTTTCCGGATTTATTCATTAACCATGAGAAGTTCTTTGAATGATCATCCCTATTATGACTATAAATATTAAAAGCAGCAAGACGAAGTACATTCTCACGTGTTAAAGCTGATTTTTCAAGTTGGTATGCTGCATCAATAATGTCGTTTATGTTGCATTTTGGGCAAACTTGTGTAGACCTTGTCTTGCAAACTTTCAGGAATACTATGAATTGAGAGAAGAAATGAAAAAAAAGGGCATTGTGCTGTTGAGTATCTCTCTTGATAAGAATAAGGAAGATTGGCAGAAAGCTTTGATGAGTTACTCCTTTCTAAAAGTTAAAAACATTCCTGTCACAGATATAAGAGCAGTAATGGCCTTGTATCAACTTTCCACTATTCCTGAATACAGAATTCTCAATAAGAAAAAGAGAGTTGGTAAATCTATATCTACTCTCTACAGAGATGTATTGGTCGATTTTGAGAAGAGGTTGAAGGAATGACCTATTAAAAAATAAAAATCCTGGACTTTCCAAAAGGAAAATCCAGGAAGTTATTCAATGAGTTATCACTTTTATTGACAAGCCCAGCATTGGCCGTTCCACCACTCAAAGTTACGCCACTCACATTCAAATTGATTTGTAATGTGCTCAACAAGAGAAGCTCCTGTACCTCCACAAGGCCCTTTCATAGCCGCTAGGTCTGTACTGACCGTTCCTGTTGTAACATCTGCAAATTTAGTTTCTGAGTTTGCAAAACTATAAAAAGTAAGTCCAGCAGCAACTAGGAGTAACATACTCCATAATTTGAAATTCTTCATAATATAAAATTTAGTAATTAGGTAATTAGTAATATTGAAATATAGTAATTTAAATCCAGAAAAGCAAATTTACAAATGATAGATTTTACGACTGAATTATCTTTTCTGAAAAAAAGATCTTAATCTTGTTTTGGCTAAAACTCAACTAACCTGTTCAGCAGGTGTGATTTTTTAAGCTTTAGCAGCTTATTCTAATGATGAACATGATGCTGATGTATATATTTATGATCTTAGAAGGATTACAGACAATGAAGATAAGATTTCTTAAAAGCATGATTGATGTAATCTCAAACCCAGAGCACTTTACCATTAAACACAAGCTATAAATCTCGCATTTATCGAACAGCCTTTCCGCTCAGTATCTTTCAATATTCTCAAACCACTCCACTGCCTTATAGTTAAATAAATAAATGATTTTTTGAAATTATAACTTTTTGATTTTCTAAAGTACTTTTGCTAAAAATATACTTGATAATATGGATCTAATAAATCAGCGTGCAGAATATTGGACAACTTCAGTATTTGACGAAGAAACGAGAAATGAGATAATATCAATTCTACAAAATGATCCGAATGAGTTAAATGATAGGTTTTATAAAGACCTAGAATTTGGAACAGGAGGGATAAGAGGCGTCATGGGTGCGGGCACAAATAGAGTAAACAAATATACGCTTGGTAAATCAACTCAGGGTTTAAGTAATTATATAAAGGCCTCATATCCAACTGAAGAATGGAAAGTAGTAATCGCTTATGATTGCAGACACAACAGCAAGTCATTGGCAAGAACTGTAGCTGAGGTATTATCAGCAAATGACATCAAAGTCTTCCTATTCTCTGACCTGAGGACTACACCAGAATTATCATTTGCAGTCAAATATTTGGATTGCCATGCAGGCATAGTCCTTACTGCCTCGCATAATCCTCCTGAGTATAATGGTTACAAAGTATACTGGACAGATGGTGGTCAAATAGTACCTCCTCAAGATTCAGCAATCATAACGGAAATCAATTCTCTATCATTTGAAGATATAAACTTCGAATTCAATGAGCACCTTATAGAACTTATCGATAAGAAAGTGGATGATGCTTTCATCAAAGCTTCGTGCACAAATGGAAATTTCAATGCTTCTGGAAGAGATAATCTAAAAATAGTATTCACCTCACTTCATGGTACTTCTATAACCACTATACCTCAAGTACTTGAAAAGACTGGATATAATGACGTCACCATAATAGAAGAACAAGCCAAGCCAGATGGAGATTTCCCAACTGTAAAGTCTCCAAATCCAGAAGAGCCAGAAGCACTATCTATGGCCATCCAAAAAGCGGAAGAAATAGGTGCCGATATAGTCATAGGCACCGATCCTGATGGTGATAGACTTGGTATAGCAGTAAGAAATAATGATGGCAAGATCCAACTACTGAATGGTAATCAAACTATGTTGCTGATGACAAAGTTTCTTCTCGATCAAAGCGTAAAAAATGGACTTAAAGGGAATGAGTTCGTCGCTTCGACAATAGTATCGACGCCAATGATGCAAAGTCTAGCAAATGCATATAATGTAGAGATAAAAACTTCACTGACAGGATTCAAATGGATCGCTAAAATGATAAAAGATAACCCGGATCAGGATTTTATCGGAGGAGGAGAAGAAAGCTTTGGTTTCATGGTTGGAGATTTCGTGAGAGATAAAGATGCCGTTACATCTACATTACTTGCTTGCGAAATTGCAGCAAGTGCTAAATCAAATAATAGCTCATTTTACCAAGAATTGATAAAATGTTACCTTCAATTTGGCTTTTATAAAGAGAAGTTGGTATACTTGATTAAAAAAGGTCTAACTGGTGCAGAAGAAATCAAACAAATGATGTCTGATTTTAAAAATAATCCCTTAAAAATTATTGATGCATCAAAAGTTGTAACAATTGATGACTATAACAGCTCTACTTCTTTCGATATCGATACAGGTATCACGAGTAAGATTGCGATACCTAAATCAAATGTATTGATATACACCACAGAAGATGGTACCAAAGTAGCTGCAAGGCCTAGTGGAACTGAACCTAAAATCAAATTTTACATAAGTGTAAATGATTCTCTAAATGATATCGAGAATTTTAAAAACAAAGACAAGGAGCTAGATGATAAATTAGATAGGATTGTTACTGAATTAGGGGTATAAATATTAATTCTACTTGGAGATATTGAAAATAGGTATGAGGTTAAAAGTTAAAGATTAAAAGTTAAACGTTGCAAGGCTAGATGTTGACATTTAATTTGTTTTGTCAACATCTAGCCTTGCGATCTTTGCGCAAACCTTAGCGATACTTTGCGGTTAAAAGTCTACATCTAGCCTTAAACCCTAAACCTCGTAACCTTAAACCTTAAACCTTTTTTTTATTTTTCTAACACCAACACTATCTTATTAAAGTCAGCAGCGGCATTGATCACAGCTCTGTAGTCCTCGTATTTTTCAATAGGATAGTCTACCACTCTGTAGTATTCTTCATTTGTTATAGTGAGTACATTCCCTTCAATAGCATATTTACAGTCAAATAATGCCTCCATTTTACCCTCAATTTCAGTTTTGTAATACATCTCTAGTACTTCAGGATTTGAAATTTTGTAGCCTTCTGGAAGACGAATTATTATCTCTCTATCATAATGATGCGGGTATTGGATTTCTACTGGATATTGACGTTTTTCTGTTTGATATATTTCAGATTGTCTCCCAATGATTTGCCCCAATTTGAAAAGGATTTTGTCACCAGCAAGTTGGATGAGATCACTAGCGTGAAAGTCTACGATCAATTCAAATTTTCCTCTTCCTAGGTTTGCTAGTCCATCATTCTTCGTTTCGATATTATCTAGTTCGACATCAGCTGCATAGTTTTTCGCAATATCTTTCATGATCTCGTCATATTGATCAGGCGGTACTAGATCTGAAATTGATTGAATATTTGCTGCTGCATACCCTCCAAATTGAATCTTTGATTGTACTTTCGGATTATCTATCTCTTCTGAAAAATCGACTGAGATCCTCATGGTATCACTTGTCACATCCATCCCTGGAAGTTTGATTTCTATCAGTTCAGCAGCTGCCATGATCACTCCACCAAACTCAACTTCTTTAATTCTAAGGCCGTAATTATTGCCCAATTCAAAACCAAATAATGGTGTCCGATATATCAATGCCGTTGGGTCTATATACTGATCTATTGATGGCACATAGATAAGTGCTTCATCTAAGTGGTTTGTTGTCTCAAATTCTTTATCAAAAATCTTCTTGTATCTATCACAAGTCAGTACTATCTCTGATTTGATATCAACCTCTAGGAGCATCGCTTTATATAGTCGGAGCAATAGATATAGATTTGACTGTTTTGACTTTAGCAAATCTGCAAGGTCTTCATTCTCTCTATAATTGAGATTGTATACAATATTGGACTTGATGAAATGCTCTACCTCTAGCGTTTTATCCTTATCATCACCAGCAAGTTTTAAAGGTTTCATGAATTTTTTAAGTGCTTTCTTTTCCTTTTTTTCTAGTTCTTGTGCCAACATAGGGTGAAATCCTTCTACAAATTCAGCATAATTATAAAAATTCCTATTTCCTTTTACCAAGTTTTCAAATAGCTTATATCTAAATCCTTTCAAATGCTTAGAAGGGTTCGCCATCTTTTCATTCATGTTTGCAGCGGGAATATTTACATCATATACTTTTAGCATTTTCTTACCGAAAGCCGTACTGTCTAGCGCTACTGCGTCTGGCAATCCATTATAAGATTTGTAGTCCAAAACTAAATGAGATGGATAATATAATTCGAACTCAGCTAGTAATACTGGCTTAGAATACTGAAACTTCAACATTTGCCCTTTGAATTCTGGCATCTCTTTCAATAAGTACATCTTCTCAATTATAGCTCCCTTCTCTAATCCTTTGACAGCATAGTATTCATATTTATATCCAGACTCCTGATCTACTTCTTCATGGATATCATCTTGGCTTAATTCTAAGATTTTACCAGATGGAAGGATTACTCTATTCCTATTAAATACGAATTTATCTTTTTGCCCTGCTTGGACATATATTCTATTATTCTTTTCAATGGCTTCATCAGAATTGAGTAATATTTTTTCGTGATGAAGATAGTACTGCACGACTGATTCCTTATCGGTGACTATATCTATCTTCCTCTTCAAAAAAAGGGTCACTTCCTCTTTATCTAGAAATTCTGCAGGCACTTCTATCTTCTCATCATCGAATCCATAATCGTTGAACATATGGTCTTGAGCCATTGACGACGTCGATAATAGACCGACAATCAACATGATATAACTTATAATTTTCATAGGAATAGCTTTATTTGGACTTTCGTCTGTTAGTATTGAAGTGGTTTAAGAACTAGTGTTGAAATGATTTGTATATGCTTGATTCTCAAGTTGAAGCAATTTTTGAAGAGCATAGCCAAAGCGACGTGATGAAAAAATTGTAAGCCTGACCGTTGCCTAGCAATTTTGACAGCGTCAAAATAGGGATGGAGCCGAAAGTAACCTTTCGGGTGGGCAGCCTGAGTTTCAATGACATGCAAAGGAATTAACAATATGTTTTTTAACCACTTCATTATAATAGGGTGATCTACTTATGTTTTGTCTTTAAGCGTAATCGTTTGTTTCATAAACTTCTTAATTTCCTTTACCGAAGTATTCCACGTGTCAAAGTTATCTGGCTCTATTGAGATTTCTTTAAGTTTTATAGAATAATCCAGGACCACACGATCATTGTGCTTCTTATATTCACCACTATATATAAATAGACCATTGTCTAAATATAATGAGTCAGGAAGAGATCCTACTTCTTTATCAGCAGGAATTTCCAAATCTACTTGGATTGCATAATTCAACTTATATTCAAATACAAATGGAAATATCCTATCATCTTCGAATTCATCAATAAGTGTCAATTCTCTAAGGAACATGTTGATATATATTTCATCATCTAGCCTTACCAAATAATTGTCCAATTCGTAATCAAAATCTATAATGTAAAGCGAATCCCTGTCTTCTACATTCTTTTCGACTTGATTAAGAAGTTGAAATTTATTGCTTCCCAACCTTACTCTTCCCTTGATACTGTTGAATCTTTTTTTATCATTGGTAGTGCTCATCCTTGCAAGGTTATGAGATCTTGCTATACCTGCCATTGTAGCTATTCCACTGCCTTTGATCTTAGTCTCATCAATCTTTGCACTTACTTTGATGGTGACTTCATTGTCATCTTCTGATACGACTGGCACTGTATGTAGTTTATACTTGTCTTTGCTTAGATATATAAGTGCTTCTTTACCTTGGATAAATGAAGAAGGAAGACCATACCTTGTCTTCTGGTCTGTAGCATCAAGAAAAATAATCTCGTCACCCTTTATATACGTAGCGATCATATGGTTATCTACACCTGGGGTAGGCAATTCTGCGTATGTATATGGAATGTCTCTACTTCCTATCCATGTCAGATATACATTTGATATATCTACACTATTGCACATGGCTGTGATGATACTTGACATATCTTTACAATCTCCAAACTTACGTTCACAGACAAAATTGGCTTCTCGAGGTATAAATCCTTCGTATCCATTTTCGTAGGCTACGTATTTGATATTATCTTTTACCCAATAATAAATAGCTTTCACTCTTTCCTCTTCTGTTTCATATGGTGCTGTGACTGATTTAGCTATATTGATCAGCTCTTCATTCACTTCACTATTTACACCATCTACAAAGCTTTGGTAATATTGGAATAGATCATCAACCGTACCCAACAAGTTTACGTCCTGCTTTGCTCCCTCATATTGCTTGATGAATATGGCTATATGCGGCGCCGTATACAATATGCCCGGTCTCGCCAACTCATATTTGAACGGCTCTGAGTCTTTTACCTCCCATATATATATTGTTTTCTTTCTCTTTTTTTCTTTTGTGAATTTTATATCAGCCCCTTCTTCGTGAAATAGCTTATATCCGATCTCAATATCATTATCTACTTCTAGCCTAAATGTCATTTTTTCAGAAGGCAGGCTTTTCTGGAAAATATATCGACTCAACAAATTAGGGTCTTTATAAGAGATCTTTGTTTTCAATACTTTTTTAGCTCCTGGTTCTAAGCTTTTGTAAGTAACTTCTTTCTTTTTTATTTCATCATAGAATATACTTGCATTATCATTGGCAAATTCTTGGATCAAATTCGACTTTATCTTTTTGCCTTCTTTTGATATCGTATACGCTTCATATTCTAACACAGGTGACAATTCTGAATCATAGAACTCCTCATTGAAGTTCTTGATTCCCACCTCATTTAAGATGATAGATTCGAAATAATCCTCTTTGATTATACTGAGCTTCCCATTTTTATTTTTAATCTTAAAAACAGACTCATCATACACTACGACCTCACTTTGATTCTTATATTTTAGTAGATAATCAGCATATTTCATCTCTTTCTGAGCAGAAATACTAATCCCTGCAAGACAAAAGAATAAAATGGTGACCACTCTACTTGATTTCGATAAGTTCATCCGCTTCATATATTTTTGTGATTTTTAATTTACCTTTATCATATATTTCATATGGGCCATCTTTCTGATCCATCACATTAGTATATTTTAATTTTATATTTTCATTCTCATCGTAGTACAATACTTCTCCATCAAGCTGACCCTTTTGGAACTCTTGCTGTTTATATAGCTTACCATTAGGATAGAAATACTTTGTAACTCCATGAATCATTCCATTGTTATAATTTCTCTCATAAACTTGATGGCCATTGTCATCATATATGGCCAACTTATCGCCCAAATACCCTTTGGTTACTGTAATTTCGAGTGCAATCGATCCATCTTCATAATGTATATTTATCGGCTTTTTATCCCCGCCTAATTTAATCCATTCATCATCAACTAACTTTTTATATTTCATGATCACATCATCCACATAATATAGCTTCAACAACATCTTCCCTTTTGAGTTGTACATTTTATACACTCCTTGTTTGATATCGGAAGAATTATTGTATTCTTCAATTACAGACCCATTATAAGAATACATTTTTTCCATTCCATCTTCTTCATCATTTTGAAATTCACTAGTTACACGCAGTACACCGAGGTCATCATAATACTTGCACAATCCATGCTGATATCCATTTACATAATTCCCTACAAAATACGCATAACCTGCTCCAGAAAAATACCTTGTTCTTCCATCTCTCTTTCCATTTATGAAATTAGTGATATAGATCGAATCACCTCTTTCGTCAATACCATAATACGGACCATGAAGTTCACCATTCAATAAGTTCATCTCATACTTTACTGGACTGTACTTCACTTGTTTGGTAACAGGGCCAGATTGCTGGAAATAATTGATAGTACAACCTACAGTGCCATCTCTTTCAATATATTCTGATGAAGCCAATTCTCCATTTTCGTACTCATCCACATTGATCAATACGCCATTAGAGTTATAATATTCATATTTCCCTAGTACCTTATCATCCTTATAGAAGCCAATCGAACTTACAGCACCATTGACATGATAACCCATAGTAGGGCCATTCAGCTTACCTTCTTTGTAGTTGTAGGCATATGTTAGCAATCCATCTTTGTACTCTTTATATATACCATGAATAACCTCCTCTTTTGTAAAATACTCCCTTGTCAAATTGCCTTTCTTATCATATAGCTTTGTAATACCGTCTTCTTTACCATCTGTATAATTGAATTCTGAGCGGACATTACCGTTCAAATGATAGTATATATTTTGCTCAGTTATCTTTCCATCTTTAAAATTTCTATGACTGACCAAATTACCATCGACATCGTACAGTTTATGGTTTTTCATATTAAGCTCCTTTCCTTTTTCTTTTCCTTCTGTATACTGAATACACTTTTTCATTTTTTCTCCATCAAATTTTTGAGAAGTATATTTCTTGCCGTCTAGATAGCTATCTGTTCCTATGAGTTCATCCTTTTTTGTAAATGTTACTTGACTAATTTTTCTATTTACATATTCAGTCGCTATAGTATTATCTCCATCTACGACATAGTCAAAAGTTATATTGTCATCCTTGTCAAGTATGCTGTAACTTTTCGTGACTACATCATTTTTAAATAAGATACTTGACAACTTCCTCCCATCCACAGCGTAATATTCTGACTGCCCATTTAGCATTCCTTCTACATACTCTTCGCTAGAACTCATGTTCCCATTTTGATAATAGTTGATTCTTTTTCCATCAAACTTCCCCATATTATAATTGACATTAAATTGAGGTTGACCAGAGACATAATTGCAATAAGACTTGCCATGATATTCATCGTTTTTAAAGTTACTCTGACAGTAGATCGATCCATCTCTATAGTAAGTGGTATAGGGGCCTTCTGCAATTCCATTGATATTGATCCATTCTGATTGTTTCTCTCCAGACTCGTAATAAGTTATTTGATTTCCACTTTTTTCCCCATTCTCGAAATTTACCTCTTCCGTTTTTTTGCCCTTAGTATTGTAGTAAGTGATTATTCCTTCTGGGAGATCATTGACTAGATTAGCTTTTCCAGTCATCCTACCATATTCATCGACAAAGGTAGACCATCCTTGTTTCATTGTACCTTCACATTCTGATATCATTGTAGGCTCGCTATTTTCACAAAAGACTATCACATCTGATTCTTTACCGTGGTGCTGCATCTTTCTGACTCCGAAGTAATACCAGAAGGTATTAATAAAATAATCCTTGTAAAAATTAGTGATCCCCTTCTCTTTCTTTTTTAATTGATCTTCAAAACCCTCTAACCCTGTAAGTGTATAATATGTAAAATTCTCAATGTGCCCTTTCTTAAATATATCCGCTAGAAATGGAATATACTGCTTTTCGAAGAATCCATCTTTCACCGCATGTCCCGCTGCATATTCAGCTACGGCTTGAACATGACGTGTGTATATATCATCAATATCACATTCTAGTTTATATTTTTCATTCAGTGGCAACTGATTCCTCAGTATCAGGGTCAGCTTTGAAAAATCATCTCCCGTCTCACTATAGACATGGTCTTTTTCATCTATGTAATTTTGTGCCATCTTTTTATTGAGTTGAGTAATGGCATTTATAGCTAGTTCATCATTTGGGTCATCAGCAAGATAACCTAGTAGAGCTAGTGCGCCTTCAGCTATTTGTCCACTTTCTAATGCCAATACTCCAAGTAAATAGTGCGCTTTAGAATGAGCTGGGTTAACTACTATTGTTCGTTTAATATAATCTATACCTTTTTGGATATCTCCACCCCTATAATAAGAAATTCCCATATTAAAGAGAAGGTGACTATAGTTTGGAAATTTAGCTTCCCCTTCTTTGTATATCACTTCAGCTTCTTCATATCTCTCAGCATCTCTCATCATACTCGCATAATAGACATAAAGGCTTGGATTTTTATCAAAATGACCACTATCATATAGTCCTTTGTACAAGGTAATTGCTTCTTCAGTATTTTCTTCCGCTATATACGTATTAGCCATTTCTACCTGACAATTATAGTAATATTCTTCATCGGATGGATGTACCTTCGCCATTACGGCTCTTGCTTCGGGATACTTTTCCTCTTCCATTAACTTCAAGGCTTCATTGATAAATGTATCAGATTCGTAATACTCTACCTGAGCTTGTAATGGCAAGAAAAAAAATAGAGATACCATTGAAAGGATGACTTTATTCATTGAATGGTTTGTTTTTATACTTATGGTAATATAATTGATCAATTGGTTTACTTGATAATACAATGGTAATATAAGTAGTATTTAATTTGATACCAAGACTCTTTTTAAATAATAGCAACTGGCTGGCGATAATTAGTTTAATTGCTATTTTTCCGTTTCTATGTTCCACTCAATTATTTTTAATCTTTCAGCTACTACTTTTAACGTATTCATTATTTCATTCTCTGATGGAAAATTCCCATAAACTAATTCCTTAAAACTGGTTTCATATGTATCTTTGATTTGATTCCAAGTGTTTTCAGTATCCGAAAACAGTATTGTGGTTGCTGGATGGTTTGATAACCAATTATTATTGTTTTTAAAACTTTTAACATCATCATTTGCAACCTTTAAGAGCATTACATCAAATTTTGTTGATTTGAAAAATGAGTCTAGTTCAACATCTTTTAACATCATATGGATATCATAAGTATGGCGAATTTTATTGCTCAAATCAATTATTGGTTCTTTTGTTTGAGAGAAACGAACTAAACTCATCAATTTTTCACATAGGGTTCTTTCAGTTCTTAATACTAAAACATCAAAAGGATTCATTCCATATTGATTAATTATATCTTCTTGGTTAGCCTTCAACATCATTTCATAAATGTAAGATGACACTGTTCCATTTGTATATGGTTCAAAGTTTCCAAGCCAAGTAGATTCTAAAATGATATTGTCTCTTACTTGTCCAAAATCTCCATCAAAATTCTTTTCATAGCTGTGTACAGTTTTACGTATCATTCCCATTTTATGAGCTATTCCTTCAACCTCTATTTCTGGAATTACATTAGCTACGCATTTTGAAATCTTTTTGATTTTAGATTTAAGTTGATTGTTTGTCTCGCCATCTTTTCTTAAAACTACTAAATCAATATCTTCTGAAAATCTGTCAATTAGCTGACTACATTTAGATAGTGAAGTACCTCCTTTAAAAATAGTTTCTTTCCCAATATCATTGTTGAAGATAGCGTGCAACGCAAGTGTTACCCAATAATCCTTTTCAATATAGATTTCCGGAATTCCCTTTTGTTGAGAAGTCGCAGTTACCGCATCTTGGAATAGTTCTTTATTTTCGTGCAGCTTCATTTAATATTCCAGTTTTGTGCTGTTGGTAGTGTATTCTTATTAATACCATAATTGTATTCTGAAAGAGGGTTTAAACTCTTTTTTAAAACTTCAAGTTCAATGATAGATGAATCTATTTTCTCTAATAAGGCACCTAAAAAGCCTCTAACTCTTGGCGGATATGATAAAACACATTTAACCAATTGTTTTATTTCGTTTGTGTTAAGTTCTTTTATTTTAGTTGAAAGAATTGTGATAGCCGACTTTTTATCTAAGTCAGGTATTTTTTTAAAATCTTTGAGTGCATCTAAAATTTCTAACAAATAGAAATTTTTATCAGTTACATCTACATAACTTTTAACAGGTGTTCCTTTAATATTCCCAACTGAAACAGTTATTCTTTTGTCTCTACTTGCAATTTTTATATTTCTTGGTACTTGAGTTGTCAAACCCATTCTGTTGTATAAAGAAACTCCTGTTATGTAGGCAATTCTTTTATTGTTTTGAAATAAATAGGGTTTCAGTAACTCTTCTTCATTGGGTATTAATTCTCCAAAAATGGTTTTTTTAGGTTTATAAAAAACACCTGTTGAAACTCTTTTGATAATTCCTTTTTCAATTAAACGCTCAATTGCTTTTGCAGCTGCACTATATTCGTTTGATTCAATAGAAAGTTTTTGGTACTTGAAAGTAGTACCTTCTTTTAATTTGTTAATTTGCTTTTCTATTTTTTGAGCTACTTTCATTGTGAAATAAAAGTACAATATTTGTTTTAGATGTCAAGTAAACAACACATAATACTTGACATTTTATCTTGATTTTTTTTAGCATTATTAATTTTAATGAAGCATAACGTTTCAGTACCTGATGGGCGACCAAAGAAAGTCTAGTATGATCCACATATTGTTAATAGCAGTTACATACAAAGGCAGTGTTTTTTAAGATATTTGCATAAACCTAGTTAAATATGGCAATATCTTCAAGATCGAGAAAAATTCTTTGGGCAAGGTCAGGGAACAAATGTGCGATTTGCCAGGTCAATCTGATAAGGTTAGGTGGCCAGAAAGAAAATGTTATTATTGGTGAAGAATGTCACATCATTTCCAAAAGTATCAAAGGTCCTCGAGGTCAGCACAAGATTGAATGTGCAAATCATGATGATTATGAAAACCTCATTTTACTTTGTTCAAATGATCATGTAGAAATTGACCATGACTTTGAATCTTATTCTATCAAGCGATTAAAGGAAGTAAAACGAACTCACGAGAATTGGGTGAAAGAAAGACTCAATTCAAATCCGCAAGAATTTAATAACCCTCTTTCAGATATTATAATTCTTAAAAAAGTTGAAGATGCAAATGACATTATTGAAATTTTAAAAGTTTGCAGTGGACACATATTAGATTATCAAAAATTAAAAAGAGAAAAGGTACCAAAGGAAATTTTAATCCTGTTTGACTATATCAAAGATGTTGTAGATGTACTAAGTTTTATGAATTACAGTCAATTTGAAGTAATGCGACTGGATCTAAACAATTTAATTGATGAAATTGAAAATCACGGTTATTTAGTATTTGCTTTGCAACAAAAGATAGACGTTGAGCTTGGTGCTAACAAAAGTGCTTGGGATGTCGTAAATATTCAAATTATTAAATCAGAAAATGTAAGTATAGTTGGAGACTATCTTTTTGCTTTATATCAAACTAGTAAGGTTATTTTTTAAAATCAATAATAGCCATTAACGTCGGATCGAGGATATTGAAAGTGGTGAGGTAATAGACATTTTTTGATCATCCTTTGAGTATGCCTTGAATAGATACTCACTCATTCTTTGTAAAAGTACTAAGAATAAATATTACTAATCAGGTGCATGTCCTGATAATGCAGGATTCTAGTGATGACTGAACGATCCGCAGGACTTTTGATGGAATCAAAATAGGGAAGGACCCAAAAGCAAATCTTTCGGACGGGTGGCTTGTGTCAATGCTAAGACCATTTGATGACGAAGCTAGGCATATAGCAAGCTGCAAGGGTTTCACCGGTGACTGTGAGTCTGAGTCCTTCACCAAAGGCTTCGGCCAACGGAGAAAGTAAGCGGGACTATGAATGATTGGTTTTTGATGGAATCAAAATAAATGTCCTATGGACATTTAAAAGAATGAACCGCTAGCGGATGGGTGGTCTGTACCGAAGAACATGTCTATCTTATAACTGCTGTTGGTCCTACCAAGCGGATTTAAGATTTGTGCTTGCATATAGTCCTCAAATTTTTGCCAGGTAACTTCCTCAATAATCAGTTGGAGTATAGAAAATCCACCTCCCGAATACTTATATTTTGTTCCAGGCTCCATAATAATTTCCACTCGCCCAAGTCCATTGTTTTTACCGTCCAAGGATTCTTCAATAGTTGATAATTTATCGTTGGGAGACCATCCTGGGTAGCCGTGTAATGATAATCCCGCAGTATGATTTAACAATCTTCTTATTGTAACTTCATTTGAATGAAACTCTGATTCTGGCAAGTGCCATCTGCTAAGATATTTTTCAGCAGGGGCATCAAGGTCAATTTTTCCTTCTTGTACTTATTTCATTACTCCCCAAGCGGCAACAGTTTTTGAAATAGATCCAATGTTAAAGCCAGTTGTCTTTGTTACCTTGGTTCTTTATCCAATATTGGAATACCCATAACCTTTTTGTAAAATGATTTCACCATTCTCTATAATTGCAATTGCTGTTCCAGGAACAATGTAGTCATTTAGTAATTGAGGGGGTTTTGGTCTAATTCTTTTACTAATTGTTCGATTTCTTTGGATGTTTTTTGTGCGATAACTGAATAAGGAATATAAAAAGGAGTATTAATTGTCTCATCACTTTTTTAGTTTTATTTATAAAAGTATCAAATTACGCTTCATGTACCAGATGGACGACCAAAGGAAGTCTAGCATGATCCACATATTGTTAGTAGTTGTTTTAATCACAATATCGTTTCTTTTCTATTTTAAAGCATACTTTATTATTTTCTTCGAATAAAAAATGTAGCGTTTGGCCTATAAACCACTTTGATTTATACGTTGGCTTTAAGAAATAAACAAATGATTTAAAACTTGATTTTTCAATTCCATTGTAGATTTTTTAAATTTGATCAGGTTCTCCCAATATATTTTCTAATTCTTCCTGATGAATTGAGAAATTTGGACATTCGATTATTTCTTCTACAATTTCATCTTCTTGTTTATGGGAATAATCTTTTGCTATTAGTGTAGCTGACTTCTCTTTCAATAGTTCTACACAATCAAAACTTTTTTCCTGAGAGAATCCAACTTGATTTAGAAAGAGGAATGCTATCACAATAATGAATTTTGTCTTACTCCTTAATATTTCTTTGATTTTTATCTTCATGGTTACATTATTATTTAATTTAACTTGTCCATTTTTGCTTCCATTTTGATTGAAATACTTCTCTGTAATTGCTACTAACGGATCTGCGATATGGAGCGGATTTGGCCATAGCCCATCTGATCTCATCTCGCTTGTTATGCTTTGTGTATCGTGTTCACATTAAATTCTTTTATAACAAAATAACATCCTTCACAGACTAATTTGATCTTTGCAAAATTCATCGATTCATCATTCCATCCGTCTGTTTTAGGTCTTTGTACTTCGCATTCATCACACAATGCTTGAAAATCAACATCTTCTTCTAATTCCATTCCTTTATGTGATTCAAAAGCTTCTTCAAATCCTGTTTTGTTAGAGTTGTTTAAGTGTTGACAAATGAATGCTGTTCTCATTAAACCGTGTGATTCACATTCGATTAAATTGCTCTCAATTTTTTCGACTTCTGTTTTACTGATTTCATTAGTTAGAATGAAGTACTTTTCAAGATGGTCTGAAACAACCCTATAAGTTCCAATTCCACCTAATTGATGAAATGTAATTGAGGTTAATTCCCAGCCAATATATTCATCACCTTCAAAATGATTTGTAGTTAATTTTTCGTATCCGATTTGTTCTCCAAGTTCTTTAACCTTAATTGTCTTTAGTTTTCTTGGTTCAACCGAATCTTTATTTGACCATGCCCATAACCAAGTGTTTGAATCTTTTGAGTATGTGCCTACTGGTATGTATTTGAAGAAAATCTCTTTATCATCGCTGTATAACCTAAGAATTTCGCTCGCTTGAGTATAGTACCAATTTTCGTAATCGTCAATTGAGTATATTGCTTTGAAATTGTCCTGTATATCCGTAAGCCTATGACAATTGTCATTTGCAAATTCTTGATATGATGTAGGTTTGCTATTCAAGTGATTTTCATCTTTCATTAAGCATAAGTGGATAAACGTACCCACACATTTTCCAAGGTGCGTTTATTCCGCTTATGTCTTGAATCGTACAAATTCTAACCATTTGAAAATAAAACATTAATTACTTTATCTATTATTACCATTTATCCGTGTATGTTCAGATAATAAACGAGTAAAAATGGATAGATTCTTGAGAATTGGCTTTGGTTTCCTTTGTCTCAACATTATAAAGATAAAAATATTCTTGAAGTAACACTCTATTTATAATCCTTCTACTTGATCTTAAAAAGAATGAAAATAAAAAAGCCCCATCAAAACGATGAGGCCTAAATATTATTTTTTAGATATGATTTCCTTATTTAAAAGCATTCAACCCCGTCACATCCATCCCCGTAATCAATAAGTGAATATCATGCGTCACTTCATAAGTAAGTACCGTCTCCAAATTCATCATATGTCTCATTATCGGATATTCATTAGTGATACCCATACTGCCATGAATCTGCCTCGCTTCTCTAGCAATCTCCAATGCCATTATCACATTATTCCGTTTTGCCATTGAGATTTGCGCAGGAGTAGCTTTTCCTTCATTGGCCAAAGTACCGAGTCTCCAATCTAATAATTGTGCTTTTGTGATTTCAGTAATCATCTCCGCCAATTTCTTTTGTGCCAATTGAAACTGACTGATTGGCTTACCAAATTGCTCTCTTTCATCCAATTGATTCGCTAAACTTAACATGCTTTTCAATCTTTGGTCTCCATTCTTCTTGGCTAGACATAATGTCGCATATTTTTTCATGAAAATAAACTTGATACCATGTTTTCTTATGGAACTTACATAAATTTAAATATACCTTTTCAGAGTGAATCATTAACTTCTTTATGAATTCATCTTTAGGTTCTCTATGATTATTAATCACCTGACTTAAGCTAACAGGAGTAATATCTATATCTTTCGCAAATGCATTTCTCTTTGAATAAATGGTATCTATATATGCTTCCAAGAATTCTGAAAAGTAATTACGATTATCATAAATGGGCTGCTTAATATAAGCTTCCATTTTTAATTTTAATTGCATAAGTTTAGCACGAATAATTTGGTCTTTTGATAAACTCTTCATTCTATTTAAGCGTGCTTCCATTAAAGCTGTGGCCTCAGATTTACTTTCTTTTTTGGATTTATATCTTGAATCTAAACCATACTCTGCGTCTTCAATCAGATTTTTGTTTTTCTTACTAATCATGGTCATATAGATTTATTAAATTCAATATTTCAGGTACTTCTATGCTTAATGTCAAGCCCGAAGTCATCATTTTGTATTTGGCGATATAATGTTGAGCAATCTGACTTTTTGGCCTAAGTGAAACGCATGCTAATTCAGCGTATTCTGTAACAGCAATTTTCGCGGTATACGCTATTAAGTTTCCTGCTATTTTATCATATCTTTTTCCTTTTCCTTTGTTTTCAATTGAAACGGTAAGAAGCCTAATATGTACCCTCCATTCACTTGGTATTCTTTCCAATGAAATAATACCTAATATGTCACTCGATCCCGCGATGCATAATTTATAGGTTTCATACTTTCGCTCAACCTGCCAATCAAAGAAATATCGCTCTTTCCCTATTGTTTTAAAATCAACATATTCTACAGGTGATATTTCGACTTGATGCTTTTTTCCAGATGAAGTCTCTACAATATGCATGATACAAAACTACACAAAAGCTTCCCAAAAACGTAAACTATGCATAAATAGTTTACATTATAGTAAACAAGTTGGTTGTGTTTTAAGTTTCCTTAGAGATAGTAATATTCTTAAAGTAATTCTGTACTTGAAACATGCCCCTTCCTTTCCTCAAAACCATCAACACAAAAAAAAGCCCCATCAAAACGATGAGGCCGAAATATTATTTTTTAGATATGATTTCCTTATTTAAAAGCATTCAATCCAGTCACATCCATCCCCGTAATCAAAAGATGAATGTCATGCGTACCTTCATAAGTAAGCACTGTCTCTAAATTCATCATATGCCTCATAATCGGATATTCATTAGTAATACCCATTCCACCATGAATCTGTCTTGCTTCTCTTGCAATCTCCAATGCCATTATCACATTATTCCGTTTTGCCATTGAGATTTGTGCTGGAGTAGCTTTTCCTTCATTAGCCAAAGTACCGAGTCTCCAAGCCAATAGTTGTGCTTTTGTGATTTCAGTAATCATCTCCGCCAATTTCTTTTGCGTCAATTGAAATTGCCCGATTGGCTTTCCGAATTGCTCTCTTTCTTTTGAGTATCTCAAAGCAGAATCATAACAATCCAATGCAGCACCGATAGCGCCCCATGCGATTCCATATCTCGCTTTTGATAAACAAGAAAGTGGTCCTTTCAAACCCATAACTCCAGGTAAGATATTTGATTTCGGAATTCTTACATCTTCAAAAACCAATTCTCCTGTGATGCTTGCTCTTAAAGATAGTTTTCCATGAATCTCAGGAGTTGAAAACCCTTCCATTCCACGCTCTACAATTACTCCCTGAATTTTACCCTCTGGATTTTTGGCCCATACTACAGCGATATCTGCTACCGGACTATTGGTAATCCACATTTTGGCACCATTCAAAATGATATCGTCACCATCTTCTGTAAATGATGATGTCATTCCACTTGGGTCAGAACCATGATCTGGCTCCGTCAACCCGAAACAACCGATGATATCTCCAGTCGCCATTTTGGGCAAGTACTTTCTTTTTTGCTCTTCTGATCCAAATCGATATATTGGATACATCACCAAAGAACCTTGAACAGATGCCATAGATCTTAGTCCAGAATCACATCTTTCTAGCTCTTGCATGATTACTCCATAAGCGATTTCATCCATACCTCCACATCCATATTCTTCAGGAAGGCTTGGTCCAAATGCGCCAATCGCACCCAACTCTTTGAAAAGATGTAAAGGACATTCTGCTTTTTCAGAGTATTGTTCGATGATCGGGCTAACTTCTTTTTTTACCCATTCACGAACTGCTTCTCTAGCAAGTAAGTGCTCTTCTGAGAGCAAAGCATCCACACCATAATAGTCATGATGCTCATATTTATCTGTCTTAGACTTATTTACCATATTTTCTAATCCAGTGCTTGTTGTAGTCTCCATAATAATTTTTGGTTAAGGTTTGTCAACTAATAACCGCGTAAAGGTATAGATATTAAATTTGACAGATAGAAAGAAGAACAACTTAATTCTACTTTGAGACATATAAAAAATTGGAGATATTGAAATTGATATGAGGTTTAGGGTATAAGGTTTGCAAGGCTAGATGTTGACAGTTAATTTGTTTTGTCAACATCTAGCCTTAAACCCTAAACCTCCTAACCTTAAACCCTTTCTTTATTTTACAATCTCTTAAATAGTAGAAATGTGTATCCTGAAAATATCTAATCTCACAAAATAGAATTAATTGTCAATTTAAGGTAGAATTATTGTAGCTTATCAAGACAGTTAAATTATTTTGAGCTCTAGAAGTGAATTATAAGGAATGGTACATTAATAAAGTTCTCTTTTATACGCAGGTATACTATTTTTCAACAAGGCAAAAAACCTGCCTGCTGGCAGGCAGGCGTAGACAATGTGAGGCATTGGCGAGGCTTTTTAACCCTGTAGAAAGATAAAATAACAAGTAGAAAATGTTACTTTATTATTGAATCATTCCTAAGCAACCAAATCAAAAAATAGATATATATGAAAACAAAAGTTTCGATCAAAGGAGCAGAATTTTTTGCCCATCATGGCTTCTATGAAGAAGAAAGGTTGACAGGCAATACATTTATAATCGACGCAGAAGTAGAGCTAAAGTCTTTCGATTCTAGCGATGACAATATTCACGACACCGTCAATTATGAAAAGCTGTTCGAAATATGTGCATCTGAAATGGACAATACACAAAAGCTCCTTGAAACTGTAGTATTCAATATCATCACCAAATTCAATTCCTCATTTTCTAATATTACTGGAGGAAAAGTGAAGCTGTCAAAATTAGGTCCGCAATTGGGAGGTAAGGTTGGTAGAGCCATTGTGGAAATGGAATTTTAAAAAGTATAAGGTTAGTAACTGCCCGAGCCATGTTATTCATGGCGGGTATGCCTGTCGCTAAACAGTGGGTGGCGGGAGCGGCACTCGCAGCATAGCCTTTTTAGCGACTTGATTTTTTTTGGTTCTGTTTTTTTATCAAGAAAGGACTGACTGTGCTCAAAGAGTGGCGACGATAGTCGACAAAGGAAGGAACACGATAGTGATGGGTGGAGAACGCCCTGCCAGCGAGGCGGAAGATGGATTGAAAAAATAAATATCGAAATTGAATTACCAGATACAATTTATAACCTTGTTAAAAACAAATCAAATAGTAACTTATCAATCAATACAAAGTCTAAAGAAATATAAACAATAACATTATGAAAAAAATATACCTCTTCCTATTACCACTCTTTCTAATATCATGCGATCCAGCAGATATCCAAAAAGCAATGGACACACTGAATACGGTAAGCAATTCAGACATCGCCAATGGTTTGAAACAAGCTCTTAATTTCGGCGTCGACGAAAGTGTCGATTTTCTGTCAAAAGATGGCGGATACTATAATTCTGTATATAAAATCCTATTGCCAGCAGAAGCTAGGAAAGTAACTGATAAATTAAAGAACATTCCTGGTTTCGGTGATATAGAAGAAGTATTGATCCGAAAATTGAATCAAGGAGCAGAAGATGCTGCTTCCAAAGCAGGTCCTATATTTTTTGATGTGATAAAGACGATAACCTTTGATGATGCAATGAATATCCTAATGGGTCCAGAAAATGCTGCTACAAATTATCTGAATAATAGAACATACAACAGCCTTTATGGTGAATTCAACCCAATAATAGATAATTCTCTGGACAAGTTCAAAGTCAATGAATATTGGGCAAAAGCCGTAAATACATACAATAAAATACCGTTTGTCGACAGAATAAATCCTGATCTTGGTGATTATGTGACTACTGAGGCACTGGAAGGTCTTTTTGGTTTAGTCGCTAAAAAAGAATTGGGTATTCGGAAAGATGTTTCTCAACGTACTACAGATCTACTGAGAAAAGTATTCGCGAAACAAGACAAATAAAAATGCAAATAATAGATTGGATCGCTTGAAGCGATCCAATCTATTATTTTTTATTTATTGCACCTCCAGTTACAAATTCACGTTTCCATCTTTTTTCGTCGAGCGAACTGATTTTCAAGCCTAGTCCTTTTGCCGCTGATTTTGATGATGTAGCATGAACAAAGTATCCATCTTGAAGATAAACACCAACATGATTTATTCTTACAAAATGTGGTCCTGTAGATTTAAAAAATACTAAATCACCCATTTTTAGATGATCCAAATCTATTTTCTTGCAATAGCTTTTCAAAATACCTTTCGAACCACCTCTAATGTTTTTGTTGAAGATTTTATCTTGCATCACTCTCGCAAATCCACTACAATCAATGCCCCTTTTCTTGGTTTTGTCTTTCCAGTCCTCAGTATTATAATTTTCCCAATTTGGTGTTTTATATTGAGTATTCAGCCATGATACTATAAACCAATAGATTTTTGGCTCTTCTACTTTTAAGCTTTTAATTGGTAGTAGCATTTCCTCATACTCCTTTTCTAAAGCTAGATCTTCATTGGTAATTATGTAATCTTCAGGAGAGTAAGAAGACGAATTCCTACATGAAGAAAATGATACAGTCATGATTAATATAAAACAAATAAAATCTTTCATTAGAACTAAAACGTAATAATAAGTCACCTTCTTTCGTAGGCTGTTATTTTTAAATGAGTCATGGAGCAATTCTCTCAATCTTCCATTTTCCATCTGAAAGAGAATATAACAACCTATCATGCAAACGACTTGGTCTCCCTTGCCAAAATTCCATGGTTTCTGGTTTTACATAATATCCTCCCCAAAAATCTGGTAAAGGCAATTTATCAGCGTTTTTATATTCTTCTATAAGTGCCTCTTTTCTCTCTTTCAATATATTTTTATTGGCTATCACCTGACTTTGAGGAGACACCCAAGCCCCGATTTGACTATCTTTTGGACGGCTGTGGAAATATGATTCAGACGTTTCTTTCGAAACAAACTGAGCTAATCCAGTAATTCTAACTTGTCGTTGCATTTTTTTCCATAAAAACAATAAAGCAACATTCGGGTTAGTCGCAATCTCTTTGCCCTTATCGCTCTCATAATTTGTATAGAATATAAATCTATCTTCTTCCAATCCTTTCAACAAAACAATCCGAGATGCTGGATGACCATCTTTGTCAACTGTTGACAAAGTCATAGCATTCGGTTCTAATACATCTTCATTTCTAGCATCTTCAAACCAAAGGTTAAATTGTTCCATAGGATTAGGATCCACATGTGCTTCATCCAAAATTTCACGATCATAATGCTCTCTCATATCAGAAATCTTATTCATAATCTCTCATTTTTATAATGTCAAAGATAGACATCAATATAAAACTCAACCTAAGAAATTGTTTTCGCTTTAATACTAATTATAAAAGTAACATTCTACCTCCGCGAATCACAGTGAATTCTCTGTGAATCTTCGCGTAATTATTAATCTTTATGGTCGAGTATTACTCTGTATTCATCTGAATAAATCGAATGTCAGGTCAATTAATCAATAATTTCTATAGCAAAACTACTAACTATGGGATATTGCGGAATAATAATACCAGGAAACACAGGGACAGACTTTAAACATAAAAAAGTATTTACACATTCTAAAAAACTACTTAATTACAAAAGTAAAATTGCGAATGTGAGAATTGAGAGCAGAGAGGAGTACAAATACAATTATTGGTATTCAGGTTTTAAAATTGCCATTGTTGTTGCTTTCAGCATAATTGTACTGCTCCTAATTTCTTTCATGGCTACTCGCATTGATAATACAGCAATTAATAAGACTTATCTTTCAAGCGAATATTTCAAATCTATTAAAGCAATAGAAAAAAAAGAAGCAGCAGTAATGCTATATAATTCCGCTAAACTTTATTTTGAGTCTGGAGGATTGAATTATGCACAAGACGAGATTACACTAGTCCTCAAATTATATCCTACAAATGATGAGGCGTTAAAATTGATGCATAAGATATTAGACAAACAATGCGAAGTCAAAAATATATTTTGTAAAGAGGCGAATGAATATAAAGCTTATTTGGATTTATATTCAGATGTTTAGATATAGAGTCCTTAGTGAACTTTGGGAAACCCTTTGCGAACCTTGCGGTTAAAAATTATCTTGATTAAAGTTAGATATAATTACAATTTTATAACAACTTACTATTATTCCTATGCCGGTCCTTATCCCTATTCGTCTTCTTCAACATGTTCTTTTTCATAGCTTCATCTAGATCTACTCCAGTCTGATTCGCTAAACAAGTCAATACCCACAAAACATCAGCCATTTCATCAGCCAACATTTCTTTTTTTCCGGATTCACTTACTTCTTCCTTGAATGATTGCTCTCCATAAGTCCTACTCATCACCCGAGCCAACTCCCCTACTTCCTCAGTAAGAATAGCCATATTAGTCATCTCATTAAAATACCTAACTCCTATCGTCTTGATCCAATGGTCTACCTGGCTTTGCAAATCTTTAATTGTCATTACTCTCTTATTTTACTATCTACTATTATGGTAACTGGACCATCATTCAATAATTCCACCTTCATATCCGCTCCAAAAACTCCTTTTGCTACTTCTAGTCCACTAGTCAAATTAAGCGAATCACAAAATTGTTCATACATAGGGATTGCATGATCTGGTCTAGCAGCCTTGATAAATGAGGGACGATTTCCTTTCTTAGTACTCGCATGCAGGGTAAACTGGCTCACTACGAGAAAACTGCCTCCTATATCTTTAATAGATAAGTTCATCTTCCCTTCTTCACCAGAAAACACTCGCATATTCATACACTTGTTAACTAACCATACAATGTCATCATTTGAATCCTCAGGAACTACTCCAAGAAGCACAAGAAAACCTTTCTCAATCTTACCAGAAATTTCATCGTCTACCGTTACAGATGCATGACTAACTCTTTGAAGTACTACTCTCATAAATTGCCAAAATTAGGTCACAAAAATTTATCTTATTCACATTACAAAAAAATCATAAATGTAAACAACTAATAATTAAGTTGTAAGAAAATTTTATTTCCACACCGAATTGTGTATACAATGCCTATAACTCAATTATTAACGTTAAAATACGTAATTATATATTAACTTATTTTATATGTGTGTAGATTTCATATGTTTTAACCATAATATTAACATTAATTGTATCTATGATTAGAAAAAGTTATTCTGTTAATAAGTTATACAGTATATGTTAATTAATAGTCCTATTAATATAAATTGTATTGAAATATTTCAATCATCGATGTCTTGCGAGACAACCCTACTCCGCCTACCATTATCGTGTTGTATTATCTAATAATTCTATTATCATTTTTAATTCTAATAAAGATAATTCCGTCATATTGCTACAAAAGTCTTTTTAATATACTTAGAAAATTGACTTTTTGATAAAAATAGTTCAAGGTCTAGGAAGCTGAGGATTGGCGGCTCTTGTGGGCTGAGGGAAGGACTGACCGAACATCGAAGATGTAGCAGCGATAGCTGATAAGAAAAGGAAAACGTAAGTGATGGGTGGATAAGTGCGCTGCATTAGAGCCGCCTAGACTTTTTGTTTTACTTTTTTGGCAATAAGACTGAGCAATCTTTTATAAAATAGAAGTGAAAATGAAATTTTCAAGCGAAGGAACGCGTCAGCGATGGGTGGCTAAAATCCCGCTGATAAGCGCATATTAAATTGAAATACTATTCTTCAAATTAGAAATACATGATAAATGAATATACTCTCAACTCATATATAAAAAGCAGGAAAAAATTAATTCCCTACAAATAGCTTTTACATACTAAATAATATTACTAATTACATTTAAAGATATGTGAGTAAATTGTGAATTACTGTTAGTAAACTAAAACAATCAATATAAGTTATATATCAACACACTTTCTATCCCCAAACTAACAGGACTAATAATAATGAATTTCATTATTTAAAAAAGTAAATTATTTCTATTACATAAAAGGGTGGAAAACTCTAAGGAAGAAAAAATTTCAATCTGGAATGGTACATTTGCAATTCGAAATTTACAAAAGAGAATGTCAGAAAGAAACAACAAATCTTATATAAAGTATTCTTGGTTTTTGATGGGAATGGTTTTCTTGGTCATTTTGGCTGGAGGAGTAGTGAGGATGACCCAAAGTGGAATGGGATGTCCTGATTGGCCAACATGTTTCGGTATGTGGATACCACCTATGGAAGCTAGTCAATTGCCAGCAGATTTTGAAAAGTATTTGAGCCAACAAGACATTGATCATACTTTCAATGCCTATCATACTTGGATTGAATATATCAATAGATTGTTAGGGGCCCTTTTGGGTGTATTTATATTTGGATATTCTGTATGGACATCAATTAAGTTCAGTTCTAGTAGATCAAGAATGAAGACTTTATTATTGTCTGATTTAGTTTTAACAGTTTGCCTTATAATATTCGCCATATTAGGCTTATCTATGCTGCTGAAAATATTTGGACTTGTCTTTATCTTATTGGCTTTATACTCTTTGTATTTTGCCGTTCGTTATACTACTCGAAGATCTATTGTTGTTGTTTCCATATTGCTATTAATTGCAGTTGCCGTACAGGGTTGGCTTGGAAAGATGGTAGTAGATGAAAATCTTTCTGTCGTTAAAATTACGATCCACATGATTGGTGCATTGGTGATTGCAGCCTTGCCTTTGATCAACATCAATACTTTGTCCGCAAATAGATTAGAGGTGAGTTCTCTGATAAAGCATGGCAGCTCCGCTATGATTATAGTACTTCTGATACAAATAATCCTTGGAACTCAAGTAAGAGAAGAAATAGATGTTATATCAAAAGCTCTATCTTATGAAAATCGTGAACTTTGGATTGAACGATTAGGAAATATATTTTTTATTCACAGAAGTTTTTCATGGATTGTATTATTAGGTGTGATAGGCTTGTATTTCAAAGGACGTGCTATACCGTCATATATGCCTTACATTAGAAATATTTTACTGGTCTTATTTGTAATAATATTGTTGGGGATCATAATGACATATATGAATATGCCTTCGATAGCTCAACCTTTACATTTATTGTTTGCTAGCGCACTTTTGATGCAGCTTTTTTATTCCAGATTAAAAATGAACTAAATTTATTGATAGAAAAGGAATTTATTATTTAACTATACGTTTTTTAAAGAGAAACAAGATTTTAATAAGTCTGAGTTAAGATATAGAGGTTTAGACAATGTATAAGTTGTTTTAGAGTTTAATCTGATCAATTATTTTAACTTTGCAAAATATTACACTACAAATAATAAAATGATTCAACAAGGATCTACGATCATAGACGGGGAATTTGAATTTCAGGAAACGGCAAGTAACAAAGACGGTGCTATTATTTTATTGCATGGATTAATGGGTGCTTTAAGTAACTTTGGAGGTCTTGTTGACTATTTCGCTAATAGTCATAATGTTGTATTCCCAGTTTTACCGATTTTCGAAATGCCGCTAAGGAAATTATCAGTAATTGGATTGGTAGATTATGTGGACCGTTTTATTGAGCATCAAGGGTATACCAATGTTCACATTGTAGGAAATAGTTTAGGAGGTCATATAGCTCAATTGTATGTATTGAGGCGTCCTGATAAAGTACAATCTCTTACACTTACAGGAAGCTCAGGACTCTTTGAGAATGCCATGGGAAGTACATTTCCAAAGAGAGGTAATTATGAATATATCAAGAAAAAGACAGAAGATGTATTTTATGATTCTGCAATAGCTACCAAGGAATACGTTGATGATTTGTATGAAATGGTAAACAATAGAAATAAAGCTATTCGGATTATCACAACTGCTAAATCTGCAATTCGTCACAATGTGGGGGACAAGATTCATAATATACTCTGCCCTACCCTTCTTGTTTGGGGAAGAGAAGACGGTGTTACACCTCTTTTTGTAGGTAAAAAATTTAGTGAACTTATACCAAATTCGCAATTATCTATAATTGAAAAATGTGGTCACGCTCCAATGATGGAAAGAGCCGCTGAGTTTAATGCCATTTATGAAGATTTTTTAGCTTCTTTAGAAAATAAAGAATCCGAAGCCGAGGTGACTTCAGATTCTTAAAAAACTAACTAACCCATTTATTTATTATTTCCGAAAGTACTGTGTATTCAAACCTTTTTCTGCTACAGATTTATATGTGTATGCCATCGTTGATGTTATCTCATAATCTGTAGGAAAAGGATCACAATGACTTTTTATTTTTTTAGAGGTAGAATCTGACAGAGCTCTTTTGTCTCCTTGAAATGAGCAAGCGTAATCTCTGAACTCATGCGTTATATTTATAGGAATGGTATTGATATGCATATTGTCAATAGCTTCAATGATTATCAATCTTCCATTCATATGTGCTATTTTCTCTCTTTCTATTTCACTGATGTATGCACTTACTTCTTTCATCTTATCCAAATATAGAGGATTACCAGATGTATCCCTTACTACTTTACCAGTTCTATCTATTAGTTTTTTTCTTCCATCTATAACTTTTTTTGTTTCTGTAAAAGAATTTATTCTTTCCCTTTCTCTTCCAGGAACAATATCAATAACTTCTAATGTTGCGATGTAATTAAATGTCATTGCATCGTTATCTTGTGTGTAGAATTTCTCCCATTTATTATTCAATTTACTTATGTTTATTTGACTTATAATATCAATAGTATGATCGAATGCCATATTTGACCCTCTTGCATATGATTCCACTAATATTCTGGATTGTCCAAGCTCATATGCTTCTTTCTTATAATTGTAAGACTCTTTATAATCTGAAAAGTAATATTGTGCTTCTTCAAATTCTTCATAAGCCTTTCTAGCTTCTGTTTTATTTCCTACTTTTCTTGCGGTTTGTAAATGTTTAAGAGCTATAGCATAATGTTTTTCACTTGCTGCAATTGATGCCTTATTAATAAGTACAGAGTAGTCTATAATTTTGATTTCAGCTAGGTATCCATCTTCACTTATAAGCGGTAATAAAGGCATGATATAGTTTTGTCTTTTTTCCATATTAGTATAAATGTCTACTATTCTATCATGGCTATTTCTCATACCACTTAGCGCTAAATGATTCACTTCATTTTGGTCTTGCAGATTAAGTTTTAGATATGCTTTTTCAAGCCCTTTCACATACTTAGTTTTCTTATTCTTTTCTCCTCTGAGTTTGTCTACGCCGAATCTAAGTGCTTCATCATATCTTCCTGATTCCACCATCTTATCAATAGATTTACAAGATGATAGTAGGATAATTGCCGATAGTATGTAAATAATCTTTTTCATAAGTCTGCATTTTAAAGTTATGTCATATTTTGTCTTTGTTTAAGTAATGACTCTTTGCGATGTCCTATTGTAACTAGGTTTTCCATGGTTAGTATAGACTTAACCATTTTGTATTATCCGTGAAATTTGTGTTAAAATGATAAATTGTTCCACGTGGAACAATGTGATTATTGATATAGTTTAATAGTTTAATTACATCTTGACCAAATTTAATGAGTCAACACCTATTTTTTTTATTAAATAAATGTGCCATATTATTTTTTTTTCACATCACTTGAATACCTTTGATTTTATGGAATTGAGTTATTCATTTATTATACCTGTCTTTAATCGTCCGGATGAAATAGAAGAGCTTTTGACAAGCTTTGCTCAGATGGACAGTACATTAGATTATGAGATAGTAATAATCGAAGATGGTTCTTCTATACCTGCTAAAAATGTGATAGATCAGTTTAAGAATCTTAAGATTAGTTATTATAGTAAGCCTAATACTGGTCCTGGTGATTCCCGTAATTACGGTATGAGAAAGGCTAAGGGTAATTATTTTGTTATTTTGGATTCTGATGTATTGCTACCACCACACTATTTAAATAGCGTGGATGATTCATTGCGAGAAGAATATATTGATTGTTATGGAGGAGCAGATACAGCGCACCCATCATTTAGTAATCTGCAGAAGGCAATTAATTATAGTATGACCTCTTTTCTCACTACAGGTGGAATTAGAGGAAAGAAGAATGCAATGCAGAAATTTGAACCTAGAAGTTTTAACCTTGGACTTTCCAAAGAAGCTTTTGAGGCTAGTGATGGTTTTGGTAAAATTCATCCTGGCGAAGATCCTGATTTGGTCATTCGTCTTTGGAAAAAAGGATATAAGACTAGACTTATAGCAGAAGCTTTTGTTTATCATAAGAGAAGAATATCGTGGTTCAAATTTTATAAACAAGTATCCAAGTTTGGCGGTGTAAGGCCCATTCTTAATAAATGGCATCCTGAAAGTAGAAAAATTGTGTTTTGGTTACCTACCCTATTTGTACTTGGATTGGTTTTTGGATTGGTGACAAGTTTTTATTTTAAGTCTATATTGTTTTTATGGATCTATATTGTGTATGCTTGTTTGCTTTTTGTTAGTGCTTTATGGAAAACTAAAAATCCAGTAATTGCTGTACAAGCCGTTTTTGCAGCATATATACAATTCATCGGATATGGGTATAATTTTCTAAAGTCAACTATTAAAATTACTTTCAAGGATAAGCCTGCAAATGTTTTGTTTCCAGAGTTGTTTTTTAAATAGAATATAAATGTTCCACGTGGAACAATTGAAATTTTTGTAAAGCATCATCTACCCAATATGGCTAAAGATATTAAAGTTACTGCTGAAGGAATAGAAGTAAAACCTCACTTTGATGTGAATGATCACTCCATTGATAGTAGATTTATTTCTGGACGACCACCATATTTAAGAGGACCATATGGCTCTATGTATACGACCAGACCATGGACTATAAGACAATATGCTGGTTTTTCGACAGCCGAAGAAAGCAACACATTCTACAAAAAGAATCTTGCTCAAGGGCAAAAAGGATTGAGTGTAGCATTTGATTTAGCAACTCATAGAGGATATGATAGTGATCATCCAAGAGTAAGTGGAGATGTAGGAATGGCTGGAGTGGCTATTGATAGTGTAGAAGACATGAAGATTTTATTTGATCAGATACCTTTAGATAAGATGTCTGTTTCGATGACCATGAATGGTGCAGTAATACCAATACTTGCTTTTTATATTGTTGCTGCAGAAGAACAAGGTATAGCGAAAGAGGAACTAACGGGGACTATACAGAATGATATTCTTAAAGAGTTCATGGTTAGGAATACATACATCTACCCTCCGACGCCTTCGATGAAGATCATTTCAGACATCTTTGAGTATACTTCTAAGCATATGCCCAAGTACAATAGTATTAGTATTTCTGGATACCATATGCACGAAGCGGGAGCTCCCGCTGATCTTGAATTGGCTTACACCTTAGCAGATGGTATAGAATATATAAAGGCTGGCTTGAAAGCTGGAATACCGGTGGATGACTTTGTTCCAAGGTTTTCATTTTTCTGGGGTATAGGCATGAATTTTTTTATGGAAGTGGCCAAGATGAGAGCAGGAAGATTATTATGGTCAGAGTTGGTTGAGAAATTTAATCCTAAAAAAACAAAGTCTCAAGCTCTGCGCACACATTGTCAAACAAGTGGATATAGCTTGTCCGCACAGGATATTTTTAATAATGTGTCACGAACTTGTGTAGAGGCTTTGTCTGCAGTAATTGGTGGTACACAATCATTGCACACCAATTCACTCGATGAGGCTTTAGCATTACCTACAGATTTTTCTGCGAGAATAGCCAGAGAGACGCAAAAATATTTACAAAGTGAAACTGGCATAACTAAGGCGATAGATCCATTTGGAGGTTCACACTATGTTGAATATCTCACAGAGAAGTTGTATCAAAAAGCCAAAGAACATCTGAAAGAAATAGATACTTATGGGGGAATGACTAAAGCTATCGAAAAGGGCATCCCGAAAATGAGGATTGAAGAAGCCGCTGCTAAAAAGCAAGCGAGAATAGATTCTCAAAAAGAAATGGTTGTTGGCATTAATGTCTATCAACATGATAAAGATGCTAAAATTGATATTCTTGAGGTAGACAATAAGAAAGTGCGTGACAGTCAAATCGAAAGAATCAATAGTGTAAAAGCAAATAGGGTAGAGCAAGATGTAAATAAAGCATTGGATGCAATAGCAGAATGTGCCAAAAGTGGAAAGGGAAATTTACTTGCATTGGCTATAGACGCAGGAAGGTCTAGAGCAACCCTAGGAGAAATATCGATGGCCATGGAAAAAGCATTCGGAAGGTTTGTTGCAGATACACAGACCATATCTGGTGTATATTCAAAAGAGATAACAATGGATAAGAAGTTTATAAAAGCAAAATCACTATCTGATCAGTTTGCAGAAACAGAAGGAAGAAGACCAAGGATCATGGTAGCTAAATTGGGGCAAGATGGACACGATAGAGGGGCAAAGGTAATAGCTACTAGCTTTGCCGATCTTGGATTTGATGTTGATATAGGACCACTATTCCAAACGCCTGAAGAAGCCGCAATTCAAGCTGTAGAAAATGATGTGCATATTTTAGGCATTTCTTCTCTTGCAGCTGGACATAAAACATTGGTCCCGGAAACGATACATTACCTAAAATCTATTGGTAGAGATGATATTCTTGTTATAGTTGGTGGAGTTGTCCCACCTCAGGATTATGACTTTTTATTTAATCAAGGAGTTGCTGCGGTATTTGGTCCAGGAACGATCATTTCAGAGGCAGCGACTGAAATTCTTAAAATCATGTTGGATTCTAGAGACTAACAACCATAGAATGAAATATCTGCAATTGATTTATTCACCACAGAAAACTGATAAAAATCATTCTTTTACGACATCTAAAAATCGTATGTTTGCCGCTTATTGAAATACCCCTGAATGAGTAGATTTAAGTTTTTACTAGAGGCTTTAAAAAACTTCAAAGAAGTTGGAACTGTAACGAGGAGCGGCAAGGCACTTAGTAGAAAAGTTGCAAGTTTTATCACAAAAGAAGACAAATTCGTTCTAGAACTTGGAGGAGGAGATGGGGCATTAACAAATAGCATATTAAAAAATATGCACCCAGATGGTAAATTACTTTGCTTCGAAATCAATTCCAATATGGTCGAAGTATTATCATTAATTGATGACCCAAGACTTATAGTCATAAATGATAGTGCAGAAAAAATGGAGGAATATATGAGAGAACATGATATTATTACCTTTGATGGCATTGTTTCTGCTATTCCATATATCGTATTACCAAAAGAATTGGCTCAGAAGATAATCACCCTTTGTAAGCAAAATTTAAAGATGGATAAGTTCTATCTACAAGTTCACTATGCTAAGACCAAACTAGGGTTGTACACAAAAGCATTTGGGAACATTGAGACATTTTGGGTCTTATTAAATGTCCCGCCTGCATATGTATTCAAATGTGTAAAAAGAGATTAACTAATTTCTTGGGGGGACTGACCAATCTCGAAGAGTGGCGACGATAGTCGACAAGGAAAGGAACGCGTAAGCGGAGGGCTGTATTAGTGGAAAAAAGTAAAATTGCATGCTCGTATGCTTATAAAGAAGTCGGGATTTAAGCTTAAACCCCTTTGTGCCGCAGCCGAAATTCCCAATCCTTCCCGATAGTTATCGGGAAGGATTGGGAATCTCTGTTTCAACAACAGATACAAAAAGCTTGTATCGAGGTAGTTTATTCAATTTCTAATCCCCCGTATCTCATGTCAGCGACAATCTGGACTCCTCCGTCTTTGGATCCTCTAAATGCTTTGATCCTTAAATCACTTCCATCTTTATGTGAGTCGTATTTTTCGTAAGGTTGATTAACTTGCAAATCAGTGTGAGAACCATCAAAATTAAGGTTAAAATCACCAGGAATATCAAACTCGTATCCGGTGTACGTTGATTGAATTGTGATTTTTTCCAAATTGCTTCCTGTTGCTTGAACATCAACACTTCCATATCCAGTATCAAAAACTCCTATTTTGTTGAGTGTTAGGATATTTAAATCCGTATACTTTGTATCAATGTTTATAGAGTTGATTGTACCTATATTGAATTCATCATATTTACCATTATTCTTCAGAGTACCTATGTTTTCAATAGTATATTCATCATATTTAGTGCTAGAAACCATATTGTCACAAGTTTTGATTTTAATATCAGAATATTTGGTAGTTATTTCTAAATCTCTTGCTGCTAGCAGTTTTAATGAACTATATTTTATTTGCACTTTCGAATTCCCTACTTCACCAACCTTAGCTTTGCCATAGCCAAGAACTAATGACAAATCACCAGATACATTTTTAAAGTAGATATCACCATATTTATTTGTGACATCACTATCTCCATCGATGCTATTTTGTGTAATATTTCCATATTTGTTAACCAATGTGGTACTCATATTCTCAGGTGCCTGGATGGTATAATGTACTTCATAGTCCAGGTTCTTATTATTACCAAACCAGCTGCTCCACCAAGAATTGTTATTATTTTGATCAGGATAGATCGTCTTAGCTAATACCTTTGAAGAAGAAGATTGAAAATCTATTTTTACGGCATTCAAAAACTTTTGTGCTTTTTCTGAATTAGATGACTTTACTTTGATGAGAACATCAATTTGTATTTGATTTTTGTCCCATGTTGTGATACTAATGTCACCATATTTGTTTTGAACACCAAGATTTACACCAGAAGATACATTGAATGATTCGTGGACTTCACGTGTAAATTCTTTTTTAAATATTGGTTCTGAAGCATGCAGAGATGCGCTAAATCCTATTATAAGGATGAGGAATAATTTATATGTCAACTTTTTCATTTTCTAAGTTTATTTGTTGTTTGTTAGTTTTTTCAATTTTGTATTGATTCGAGACAGTTTTCAGGATATCGATTTTGGACCTGTAATTATCAATCATTGCATTTACTACGTAGTCGGTATTTGCCTTTGGATTAGAGATCAATTCGTTTTTCAACTCATTGTACACAGCATCTAAAGCGTTTAAATCTTCTTGGATGCTTTCTTGTTCTTCTACACCACTCGCTTTGACAACGGTCCACATTTTATCTATTTCTTTAGAATAGTGATTCTCTGCTTCAACGAATTCTTGTAGTTGAGGTTTAGCATAAACATTGCTTTTGCCATCATTTAATTGTAGACCGATAAGTAAGCCTACTCCCATAACTACAACAAACATTGATGCAATTTGCATTATTCGCATAATGCCTGGAGATTTCAACTCTCTTATTGTTGCACCTTTAGATTGCTCTCTATCAAGATGCCTTTCAAGATTCATCCAAACCATAGGTGGAGGCGAGTCCTGGTTGAATTCACTTTTGTGGTCTGATATATATTCTTCTAATTTATCTTTTTTCATACTGCTTTTAATTTAATACGCAGATATTAATTCTCTGATCTTTTTCTTTGCTCGGCTGTATTGAGACTTAGAAGTGGATTCAGAAATATTCATAATTTGTCCAATTTCCTGATGATCGTATCCTTCCACAGCATAAAGTGAAAAAATAGCACGGTATCCATCAGGCAAATAAGTCATTGCTTTTTTAATCTTATTAACCTCTAATGAATGATCTGAAGACTCTTCTACTTCAGCGGCTACAAATCTTCCTTCATCTAAATCATCAATATCAAGTTTTCTTTTTCTTAATTTGTTAATACAGTTATTGACAACAATCCTTTTTATCCAAGCTCCAGGTGTAGATTCATATTTGAATGTATGTAACTTTTTATATACATCAATAAAGGATTCTTGTAGAGCATCTTCAGCTTCCATCGAATTATTGAGCATCCTAAGGCAAATGTTAAACATTCCTTTGGAATACATGCGGTAAAGGTTGTATTGAGCAGTACGCTCACCTTTAATACATCGCTCCACTAGTTCGCGCTGAAAGTCAAGGTTTTCCAATCTGTTTGTAGTATTAAGGTTATTTAGTTTTAGATCAATTACCATGAAAGTAAAAACTTTTGGTGAAATGAAAACCTTAAACATTAATAAATAAAAAAAGAACTCGCTCTAAAGGCTGCGTTTATTACCCTATTCTGCTTTAGTATTTTCTTATTCGTATCAATTTAATCATTTCGGATTGTTCTATGTGCTAAAGACACTCTTTAAAATGGAAGGTTGCATCTGATGTATATTAGCACTCAGAGAGCTCGAAGCGTGTTATACTTGCTAGTATAGACGGATAAAATGAAATGCACCGCTGCCATCTTATTACTACTTTAAATTTCTTACTTTTATTTTTACAATACACTACAATTATGAAAAATGAAATTATTTTAATAGCTATTTTATCAATTGGACTTTTATCATGCAATCAGCAACCTGTAGAAAAGACCATTTCAGAGGCTATAGAAGATTCCGAGATTGTATTCGATTCGATTCGAGCGGCTAAGGCAGGAGCAGATGATTATGGAATGAAACAATATGTCATGGCCTTCTTGAAGCGCGGACCTAATCGAGATCGGTCAAAGGAAGAATCAGAAAAATTGCAGCGAGCACATATGGATAATATTGGAAAGTTGGCAGAGGCAGGAAAACTTGTTTTGGCAGGACCTTTCATTGGCAATGGTGACCTAAGAGGAATCTACATTTTTGATGTGAAGACAGAAGAAGAAGCAAAAGCTTTGGTAGAAACAGACCCTGCAATTATAGCAGGAAGTTTAGTGATGGAACTAGTTCCTTGGTATGGTTCAGCCGCTTTGATGGAAGTTGGTGACATACATAAACGTATTGCTAAGATAGAAATTTAACACTAATATTTAATTAAGACATTATAAATGAGATTATTATATATATTAATATTCATTATACCATTTTCATTGTTTTCACAAGACAGCAGTGACAACACTCCATTCTTTAAGCATACCTATGGTGATTCTACAGGTAAAGTACAATTAGATGTTCAATATTTGGACACTGAATTTCTATATGTCAATTCTCTAGCTGCAGGAGTCGGGTCGAATGATATAGGCTTGGACAGAGGTAAGTTGAATAGTACTCGAATCGTAAAATTCATTAAAAAAGGAAACAAACTTTTGCTAGTTCAACCCAATCAAAAATTTCGGGCCATTAGTGACAATGAACAAGAAATTAAGGCAGTCAAACAGGCATTTGCAAGCTCGGTATTATGGGGCTTCGAAATCCTTAATTCAAAAGGCGATATACATACAATTGATATTTCAAATTTCCTTTTGCACGATTCTAATGGAATTACAAAAACGCTAAAAGACAAAAAACAAGGTACATACAAACTGGACAAGTCCAGAAGTGCAATCGAAAAAAATCAACTGTTGGCGTTTCCAAAGAATATTGAGTTTGAATCTATGCTTACGTTTAAAGGAGAAGCAAGTGGATCATATATTAAGAGTGTTGCACCGACGGATAATGCAGTTACAGTTGTACAACACCAGTCATTTATTGCATTGCCTGAAGCGGGATATGTTCCACGTGAATTTCATCCTTACTCAGGTTTTAATAATATCAGTTATTACGATTACGCTTCCCCGATCGAATCTTCAATGAATAAAAAATTCATCACTCGACATAGACTTGAAAAGATAAATAGGGGATCAGCATTATCAGCGGCAAAAGAACCAATTGTCTATTATGTCGATTCTGGATGTCCAGAGCCAGTAAAAAGTGCTTTAATTGAAGGTGCTTCCTGGTGGAATCAGGCATTTACAGCAGCTGGTTTCAAAGACGCATTCATTGTAAAAGAACTGCCAAAAGATGCACATCCTCTCGATGTCAGGTATAATGTCATTCAATGGGTACATCGCAGCACCAGAGGATGGTCATATGGAGCCTCAGTTGTGGACCCGAGAACAGGAGAAATCATCAAAGGACATGTATCCTTGGGATCTTTGCGAGTTCGACAAGATTTCATGATTGCACAAGGTATTCTTTCACCATATGAAAACTCAAAAGAGGACCATACCCCAATGAAGGAAATGGCACTTGCCAGGTTAAGGCAACTTTCAGCACATGAGGTTGGTCATACTATTGGCTTAGCCCATAATTTTGCAGCAAGTACTAATGATAGAGCTTCAGTCATGGATTATCCACACCCATATATCACCTTGGAAGGGAATAAAATAAATTTATCTGATGCATATGATGATAAAATAGGAAGATGGGACAAACGAACTATTACATATGGGTATGCTGATTTTGACAGTATTATAGAACCTAAAGTTGGCTTAGAGCAAATCTTAAGAGAAACTAAGGAAATGGGATTGCTATATATGTCTGATCGAGATGCGAGACCCATGGGAAGTGCTCATCCAAAAGCCCATTTATGGGATAGTGGAAACGATCCTATCGAAGAACTGAAAAGAGTGGCAGAATTGAGAACATATAGTCTTGGTAATTTTGGTGCAAATAATATTTCACAAGGCACTCCATATTCAGAAACCGAGAAAGTGATGGTTCCTGTATACTTGATGCATAGGTATCAGATTGAAGCTGTGAGTAAAATTATTGGAGGAGTCGATTATAATTATGCGGTCAAAGGATTTGATAACCCGATAAATAAGCCTGTAAGTGTGCCCGTTCAAAATTCAGCTATGCAGGTTTTACTCAATACGGTATCTCCTAAAGCATTGGCGATTCCTCAATCTGCTCTAGATGTATTATTACCGTCTGCTAAAGGATATGGAAGAAATAGAGAATCTTTTGACTCAAAAACAACAATGGTTTTTGATCCTTTGACAAGTGCCGAAGCTTTGAGTAATTTTGTTTTGACCTTGATGCTCCACCCAGAAAGACTCTCCAGAATAAATCAACAAAAGACATCATTGAGCGAATATCTAAATGCAATCCAAAAAAGAATCTTTCAAGTATCGAGAACAAAAGATACATATCTGAATCAGCTATCCATGATTCCTCAGAAACTATATGTTATTCACTTGATCAAATTGGCAAAGGATACTAAGATTGACAAACAAATATCCGCAATGGCCCAACTCAAATTGTCAAAAATTGCGTCTCTTCAAAAGAAAGAAGTTCATGATGATAGGAAAGCACATAATCTGTACATAAACAATATGATAAATACCTTGAATACTCAACCAGAACTTGTAGTTATTCCTGGTCTAGCGGAAATGCCTCCTGGAAGCCCAATTGGGTGCAGTCATTAGGGAAGGATTGGCAAGAGGTCAGAGACCTTTGCCTCGCATTTGTATCATGACAATGACAATGGCAAAAAGTAAAAGAGGTGAAAATAAGTATGCGTTATACGCCAAAAAAAATGCATCCAACATGGGAACAAAAAATATATTAACTTTGTCACGATAATGTCAGAGGATGCGTTATTAGATTAGTGGTTATTTAATGAAGCGGCGATAACTTCAACAATTAGAAAAAAATAATGGAAATGAAAAAAATACTATTCGGATTCGTAGGTCTCTTTTTATTAGCAATCAGCATTCAATCTTGTGGAGATAAAATTCAAAACTCTTACGTTGATTACACGGATGAAGAATTTGCTGTTATATCTAAAAGATTAAACCTTCCAAGTGAAGTCTTTGAATATTCAACAGAATTCAAAAACAATTTTTTTATTGACAATTTTGGAGAAAACGATGTTAAATCTAGACGAGAAGACCATAAGGCTACTTTGGGTAGAGTGCTTTTTTATGATAATAAGTTATCTATAAACGAGAGTATTTCGTGTGCATCATGTCACAAACAAGAAATAGCATTTGCTGACGATGTTGCATTTAGTGAAGGGTTTGATGGAGAATTGACGACAAGAAACTCCTTGGCTTTGGGGAATACTATTGGTTTCGAAACTGCTTATGGCGGCGGCGGAAGACGAGCTTTATTCTCATGGGATGAGTCTAATGAGGATATATCATCTCAATCCAAAGCAGCGATTGTAAGCGAAATTGAGATGGGATTGGATATGGCTACACTTATAGATAGAGTAGAAAATGATGAAGCATATTCTATTTTATTTACGAAAGCATATGGAGACAAAAACATAATGCAACACCGTGTTTTAGAAGCAATAGAAGAGTTTGTAAATAGCATAGCTTCTGCAGAATCTAAATTTGATCATGAATCTATGAAACTAGGGACTGCATCTGGATTTCCTGGATTTACAACACAAGAGAATCTCGGAAGAAACTTATACAATAATAATTGTGCAACATGCCACAGTTTTGATCATAAATTTACCTCAAGGGCGGTTGCAAACAATGGGCTAGACCTTGTATATGAAGACAAAGGCCTTGGAGCAAGAACCCTTAATTCATCAGAAAATGGAGTATTCAAAATTCCATTCTTAAGAAATATTGAACATACAGGCCCATATATGCACGATGGCCGCTTTGAAACTCTTCGTGAAGTTATCGACCATTACAACGAAGGAATTGTAAATCACCCAAATCTAGACAATCAGTTAAGATCAGCATTTGGTCCAAAACGGATGTTTTTTACAGAAGAACAAAAACTAGGACTTGAAGCATACTTAAAGACATTGACCGATGAGAAGTTATTGGCAGATGTAAGATTTTCGGATCCATTTAAATAATATAGAATTATAAAAGATAATTGTAAAAGCCTGATAGTTTAGAAATTGTCAGGCTTTTTCTATTTGGTCAACCATAATTTTTATATGGTAACCTTACAGGTATGTATCACAAATTGCACAAAAAGTAAATCATAATTGTTTGTATAGTTTTTAACATTGTCATCCCGCAGTGGAACATTGTCATCCTGAGCGCAGTCGAAGGAAGACAATGCCTGCCGTCTGGTAGGCGGGCTATTTTTGCAGTAATTTCGACCGAAGTGGAGAAATCTAGCTCTTGATGTAATAAAATGGTGGATTTCTCCACTTCGGTCGAAATTAAAGTAAAGGTTTACTCCTTGATTCTTCGACTCCGATGAATCTTCGCTCAGAATGACAAGAAGTGTTCGACTTCGATGAATCTTCGCTCAAGATGACAAGGAGCTTACTTTCTTAAGAAAGTGCAATTTGTGATACACACACCTTACAGGTTTCAAAAAATAATATATCTAAGACCAGTGCAGGCACTGGTCTTAGATATATCAACCCTTCAGGCTGATATGGCAACGGTAGCCTGAAAAGGGCCCAAATAATTTGATGTTATTGCGACACCATCAAATATTAGAGTTATTCGAGCGAATATATTTTATAAAAACATTTTCAATTGCATAATCCCTTAGGAATGTTACTTTATTATTGAATCATTCCTTAACAAAGCAATAAATTCTATTTTTGCACTCTAATTCAAATAAATGATACCAGAGTCAATAATAGAAGAGGTCATAGATCATTATGAAAATAATGAAGAATCCTATGTCAATGCACTTGCACAGATCATGGAAACCCAACCCGCATTGCTCGGGTTCTTGAAGCAGGAGAGTTCAGAGATATTGCTGGAAGAAGAAAAAGATATTCTTTGGTATATTATATTGGTGATCTATAGTTCTATTGAAAAAAGCCAGATAGAGATTGCAGAAATTTCGGATGTTGAATTGAGTGAAAATGAAGAAAAATACTGGACATTATTACAAGAACAACCAAGAGGTTCATTTCGAGAAAAAGTAACAGTGTTTTTTGAAGACTACCATCAAGAAGATTTATTGGCTTTTGTGGAAGATACTTTGGAATTGGACGACTCCAGCCCTATGACTGCTGTAGGCCGAGATGTGATTTTTATATTGGCGAAATCAATTATTGATACTTTACTGCCCACAAATTAATACCATGTATAAGTACATATATATATTTCTTGTAGTGACTTTGTTTTTGAGCTGTCAGAAGCCTAAGAAAAAGCTCGCAGTTTCTCAATACGATCCTACAACAAAGAATTTTGCTTTTTTGAAAGAAGCACTAAAAGATGTAAGGATCCTATCCATAGGAGAATCATCACATGGCTTCGGCACTATGCATAGTCTAAAAGCAAACTTGGTACAATACCTTCATAAAGAAATGGGATTTGATGTATTGGTAATGGAAGCGGGATATGCTGATGTAGCCATATCATGGTTTAATAATGATAAGTCCGACGCCAAACAATTGTTAAATAGTACAATCAATGGCAATCTGCGAAGTGAGCAAACCCTTCCATTGTTCGAATATTTGAAGGAAAATATTGAGAGCGACCGTCCATTAGAACTGAGAGGAATGGACTCGAGAATATCAGGTTTGGCATTTAAGTATAGGCTGATGTTTGTTATTAAAAGATTGGAACCTAAAATTATCCAGGACTCGGTCCAAAATGGACTTGAACATTATAACCAGATTTTTGAAGTATTAGATAATCAAGAGGCTTGGCAGGAGCATATGGGTAAATATCTGGGAGCGATAGAGTTAGCAAGATCAATTCTTACAGATAGTAGAGAGGATATAATGGAGTTGGAATTGGCCGAGGACAAAGAAATTGACATTTTGCAAGAATATCTTGATATGTTGGTTGCAGCAGTAGACTATAAATTTGGTGAGGCATATACCCGAGGATTGGCGATAAGAGATAGTCTTATGGCAGAAAATGTATTTTCTTTCGCTGACCAGGAATTTCCAAAATCTAAAATTATTATCTGGGGACATAATGGCCATATTGAAAAGGGAGCAGGCGAAGGTGACAATATAAAATGGCTAGGTCATTATTTAAAAGAAAAGTATCAGGACGATTATTATTCATTAGGTATGTATGCTAAAAAAGGATACATATATCAGACGAGCACCAGGAAGACAAGTAATTTTGATATCGCTGATCCATCTTTTATCGAAGCAAAAATAGATGCAGATTATGGTAAGAACGTTTATTTGGATCTTCCCTTATACGATGCAACGAATACAAGTTGGGTGAATCAACCGATCTTTGGCTACGAGTTAGAAGCAGGAGGGCAAGTAACGTTTATTCCAACTAAGCGGTTTGACGGTGTGCTGTTATTGGGTGAAACGGAAGCACCAACATATCTTATCAATTCGGAAAACCCGAGGCGGTAAGTAAGCAATATGTTGACAAGGTAAAACCGCAAAGTTCTCGAAGGATTCGCAAAGAACGCAAAGTGTTATGTAAGTTTAAAAAACAGCCGTTTGCGTATCAGTCGATAATCGTGTATATTTGCAGCTTTTTGGAGAGCCAACTGCTTTATGCAATCGGCTCTTTTTTTCTATAAGATAATATTTGTTATGTTTCCGAAGTATGATGTAATAGTAGTGGGTGCAGGGCATGCAGGTTGTGAAGCGGCTGTAGCTGCGGCGAATATGGGCTCGAAGGTACTTTTGGCGACCATGAATATGAACACTATAGCTCAGATGTCGTGTAATCCTGCTATGGGTGGTGTGGCAAAAGGTCAGATAGTGCGTGAGATTGATGCATTAGGAGGATATTCTGGTGTGGTATCAGATTATAGTATGGTCCAATTCCGAATGCTGAACAAAAGTAAAGGTCCCGCAATGTGGAGCCCAAGAGCACAGAGTGATAGGATGATGTTTGCGGCCAAGTGGAGAGAAATGTTGGAGGCCAACGAAAATATTGATTTTTGGCAAGAAATGATCAGTGGAATCGTATTGAAAGATGGCAGATGTTGTGGAATCAAAACAGGGATCGGAATCGAAATAGAAAGTAAAACTGTAGTACTGACCAATGGTACTTTCTTAAACGGTCTAATTCATATCGGAGAGAAACAATTTGGAGGAGGAAGAGCTGGTGAAAAAGCAGCAACAGGAATAACAGAACAATTGCGAACATTAGGATTCGAAAGTGGTAGGATGAAAACAGGAACTCCGCCAAGAGTAGATGGCAGGACACTGGATTATTCTAAAATGGAAACTCAAGCAGGAGATGTTGATATGGGCCGATTTTCATATACAGATTCTGAAAGACCAGATAAGCAACTGCCTTGTCATATCACCTATACGAGCCCTGAAGTTCATGAAGAATTGAAAACAGGATTTGATAGATCTCCGATGTTTAATGGGAGAATCAGAGGATTGGGGCCAAGATATTGCCCATCGATTGAGGATAAAATAGAAAGATTTTCAGATAAAGACAGACATCAACTTTTCATTGAGCCAGAAGGATGGACTACTTGTGAAATATATGTCAATGGTTTTTCTTCTTCTTTACCTGAAGAGGTACAGTATCATTCCCTTAGAAAAGTTGCTGGATTTGAAAATATGAAAATGTTCCGTCCTGGATATGCTATTGAGTATGATTTTTTCCCACCTACGCAATTGAAAGTTTCATTAGAAACGAAACATGTAGAAAATCTATTTTTTGCAGGACAGATTAATGGTACCACTGGATACGAAGAAGCAGCTTGTCAAGGATTGATGGCTGGTGTTAATGCCCATTTAAAACTAAATGAGAAAGAGCCATTTGTGCTGAAAAGATCAGAAGCATATATCGGTGTACTCATAGATGACCTCGTCAATAAAGGTACGAACGAGCCTTACCGAATGTTTACCAGTCGCGCAGAATACCGAATACTTCTTCGTCAAGATAATGCAGATATTAGATTGACACCTATTGCTAAAAAGCTTGGTATGAAGAATATGGAAGGTCGTTTGACTAGGGTAAATGAAAAGAACCAAGAGGTAAAAAGTATAGACACCTATGTTCGCAAAACAAGTGTCACTCCTGACCAATTAAATGGGTATCTTAAAAAACAAGGATCTAAAGCTCTGAACCAACAAGTGAAATTGCACAGTGTGCTGATGCGTCCAAATATCAGCCTTGTCGATATGAGAAAAGAATTGCCAGAATTAGATTCTGCTCTCAGCAAGTTTACCAGCGAGGTCATCAATCTTGCAGAAGTAGGTTTGAAATACGAAGGCTATATCCGTAAAGAACAAGAGATGGTAGACAAGATGAATCGACTAGAAGAAGTGATTATCAAATCGAGCTTTGATTACGATAAGTTACAATCCCTATCTGCAGAAGCGCGTGAGAAATTGACAAAGATTCAGCCACGTACTATTGGGCAGGCTAGTCGAATTAGTGGGGTGTCGCCTTCAGATGTTTCAGTTTTGCTGGTTCATATGGGTAGATAAAAGCACTTCTTCTACAATTTTGTATAAGGTTCATTCGCGGTAGTTACTTTCAAACATGAAGGTGTGTATCACAAATTGCACAAAAAGTAAATCATAATTGTTTGTTTAGTTATTAACATTGTCATCCCGTAGTGGAACATTGTCATCCTGAGCGCAGTCGAAGGAAGACAATGCTATTATTGCAGTAATTTCGATCGAAGTGGAGAAATCTAGCTCTTGATGAGATAAAATGGTGGATTTCTCCACTGCGCATTCGCGTCAACCTAACATATTAATATATGATTATTTCATATGTGTAAATCATACATTACCTTTACAAATTGTAAGTTAATAATGAAGTATACTCTTTCAAACATATATGGTCGCTCGCCACGACAGGCTTTCATTTTCTGCTTGATCAGAAAACGAAACAAAAGAATCAAGCCGCTAAAAATGCTATACTGCGAAAGCTGCTCCCGCCACCCACAGTTTAGCGGCAATGCCATGCTCTTTTTAAAGTTGTGTCTTCGACATGAAAATAACTGCCCGAAACTTATACCGCATGTTTACAGTTGTTTATATATTGTATAATAAAATATATTAACTTATTAGGTTGACGCCTATGTCCACTGCGGTCGAAATTAAAGTAAAGGCAAACTCCTTGATTCTTCGACTTCGATGAATCTTCGCTCAGAATGACAAGGAGTGTACGACTGCGCTGGCGCTTCGCTCAAGATGACAATGAGCCTATTTTCTTGAGAAAGTGCAATTTGTGATACACACAACATGAAGTATATCTTATTGACTTAGTCAAGTTTTCACTATATTAACACTGAAACTAAAGCAAAAGAAGATTATGACAACCGTAAATATTTATTTGACCTTTGATGGAAACTGTAGAGAGGCATTCGAATTTTACAAAGCTGTATTCAACGGAGAGTTTCCTCATGTAAGTACCTTTGGTGAAATGCCACCTCAAGAAGGGAAGCCCCCTATGCCTGCTGAACTTAAAGATAAGATCATGCACATTTCATTGCCAATCAGTGAAGAGACTATATTGATGGGAAGTGATGCTGGGGGTGAATGGAGTCCAGACTTACAAATGGGAAACAACTTTTCTATTTCTGTAAATACAGATAATGTTGAAGAAGCTCAGCGCATTTTCAACGTGCTTTCTGATGGTGGAAAAATAAAGATGCCATTAGAGAAAACCTTTTGGGGAGCATACTTTGGAATGCTGACTGATAAGGTTGGTATCAATTGGATGGTAAATTGTGAGATTAAATCGAATTCAAAATAGGGGAATTATACTTTAGTCTTTTTCATTCTTGTTTTAGGAACAAGAGTTACTTTGATGTGCTAGAAATATATAAAAGTCAACATCTACTTAGTGTTTTCTTTGTCATACCCTAGCGAATAGTGGTTAAATAAGAACAAACTTATACGTAAAGAGGCTCCGTAAATTCACGATGAGCACTAAAGAAACAACAAAGAAGAACTCAAAAATATACTTATTTGTAATTTAACCCTAGAAATTTATTATTTAGGACATTTAATTCTTGCGTCCTAGCTTATATTTGAGAATCAATTACCAAAAGTATATGTATGAAAAACCTACTCAGATTTTTGCTTGTATTGTTTGTATTGTCTTTTTATTCATGTTCGGAAAAAGATGAATTAAGACATGAAACACTTTTGAACAAACATGCATACCCATCAGATTATATGTATCTACAAAGATCTTATCCTCATGGTAAGATAGACAAAGAAGCTTTTCGAGAAGGCTATGCGAAAGCTATAAAACTGAAGAAAAACAAATCTACTTCAAGGGCAGGAGAATGGGAAAGTGCAGGACCTCTAAATATCGGTGGGCGAATAGTAGATATTGAAGGAACTGGAACAACACTTTATGCGGCGGCAGCATCCGGCGGAATATTTAAGACAGACGATAAAGGATTAAATTGGACTTCTATTTTTGATAATGAAATCACTTTGTCTATTGGAGATATGGCTATATCAAAGTTGAATAGTCAAGTTATGTATGTAGGAACAGGGGAGGCTAATGCTGGCGGAGGTTCCTTGGCATATGATGGAGAAGGGATGTATAAGACTGTTGATGAAGGAGCGACATGGACTCAAATAGGTCTTGAAGATGTAGGAAGTATAGGCAGGGTCGCTATTGATCCTTCTGATGATAATATTGTTTTTGTTGCAGCAATGGGTACCCTATTCAATGAGAATACAGAAAGGGGTGTTTTCAGGACAAAGGATGGAGGTGAGACTTGGGAAAAAGTCCTTTATATATCACCTAAAACTGGAGGAATTGATGTCACTATTGATCCAAATAATCCAAATATAGTTTACGCAGCACTATGGGAAAGAGAACGTCTTCTATATGATAGAACATATGGTGGACCAACCAGCGGAATACATAAATCAATTGATGGAGGAAACACATGGACAAAATTGACAATCGGCCTTCCAGCGAATAATATGGGAAGGATTGGTCTGGCTCTTGCGCCTTCAAATTCTGATGTACTTTATGCTACGATTGCCCAGCCAAATGGACAATTAATGGGTATTTACAAAACTGAAAATGGTGGATCAGTTTGGGAAGAAAAAATCAAAGAAGGTATTAATAGTGTACCGTTTATGTGGTGGTTTGGAAGAATGAAGGTACATCCTGAAAATGCGAATATGGTATATCATATAGGTTTTCATATTCATTTATCTGTGGATGGGTCCTCATCTGAGTGGACACGCGTTTTCACCGGCGCACATGTAGACCAGCATGAAGTATGGATAGATCCAGCAAATCCAGAACATGTATATGTTGGCAATGATGGTGGTGTTTTTTATAGTAATGACAATGGATTGAGTAATTCAAAAATTGACAATATGCCTATTACTCAATTTTATAGATGTGAAGTTGATTATTTAGAGCCTGAAAGACTTTATGGAGGAAGTCAAGATAACTCTACAATGAGAACATTGACAGGGGCGAATGATGATTGGCAAATAATCTCAGGAGGGGATGGGTTTACCGCATTGGTAGATCCGACAGATAATAACTTTGTATATGCAACCTCACAATATGGGAATATGAGAAGGTCAATTAATGGCGGATCAAATTTTATGAGCGCTACAGAGGGTATTGATGGTTCTGAACCAAATAACTGGAATACACCATATGTTTTTGATCCCAATAACCCTGAAATAATGTATTATGGTACGAATCATTTATATCGAAGTACGGATAGGGCAGAAACCTGGACTGTGATTAGTGATAATTTGAGTAAAGGTCCATATGTAGGCATAAACCCTTTTGGTACTTTGACTGCAATAAGTGTTTCTCCTTTTAATTCAAATCAAATATTGGTAGGGACTGATGATGGCAATGTTTGGATTACCAATGATCTGGGAAATTCGTGGGATAAAATCTCAGATCAACTGCCCAATCGATGGGTAACGAGTATTAATCATCACCCGACAATAGATAATCAGTTTTTTGTGACTTTTTCAGGATATAGATATGGTGAAAATAGTGCTTATGCCTATATGATGAATTATCCTTCTGAAGAATGGACTTCCATAAGTGAAGGATTGCCTCAAGTGCCAATTAATGATCTAATAATTATTCCCGTTTCAGGAGAAAGAATTATAGCTTCTGATGTTGGAGTATTTATTTCCAATGAAGATTTTGAATGGGAAGCATTAGGGGATGAATTGCCAAATGTAATTATTACAGATCTTGATTATCATGAACCGGAGGACAAATTAATAGTAGCAACATTTGGAAGATCAATGTATACATTTACTTTTGATAGATTTGTAGGAATAGAAGAGAGTATTGATAAAGACGTATTTAGCATTTTTCCTAACCCTGCTACTACATATTTGAATGTAAAGCTTGACGAGAATATCATTGTGCAAAAAGCATGGGTTTCTACAATTGATGGTAAGATGGTAAGTATTTATTTGGATAATAAACAACTTAATAATGGGCAGCCAGTTGATATTTCTTCTCTTAAGAGCGGAAAGTATATATTCTCTATAAAAACTGAAAAGAGCATAATAAGTCAGAAGTTTGTAGTTTTGAATTAATTGTTTATTAAACGAACTGATTATTAACCCAAAACAAAAATTCGGGCTTACCAATCTTTGTAAGCTTGGTAATCCCTTAGTGCACTGAGGCCGAGATTCCCAAGCCTCCCGATAGTTATCGGGAAGGATTGGCAAGCTCTGTTTTATATGTAGTTATTCGGATGACAATATTTTGACTATCTAAATGTGAGTCAATTCATCTCGATTTTTTAGCCCAAGCATATTTTACCGAAATACTGACCATATGTGACTTCAGGTTACCTCGGTTGTGAAGATTTAATAATGATCTATCGTATTCTAAGCCAATGAATATTTTACGGTTTTTAAAAGAAAATGATTTAAACGCACCGACACTAAAAAACGCCTGTAATGGTATCAGGTCGGCATCTTTATCTCTAATGTAATTATTTTTGAATGTATCATATGAGGAGTCAAACTCATGCTCGTGTATAAATGAATTGGTATTAGAAGTTACTTGATTCTTGACCCTTCCAGCTATTTTTGGACCAAAAACAAAAGTGATACCATATCTTGGAATTATTTTATAACCTACCTTTCCACCAGTAAAAAGATATAGACTTTGGAATTGAGTTTGCCTTTCCATTTCATAACTATACTCTTGACCCCTTGCAAGTAGTTTTCTATTCTGCAGGGCTTTAAAACTAAGTGTACCACTTACATAATAGAGACCAACTTCTCCGATAAGTATCCACCTTTTGTTTCTTCTAAAATGACTAAGTGATTCATAACTCGCACCGAAAGAGTAATCAGCACTATATGAGTGCAAAGCACTTCTGTTCTTAAAAGAAAGTATTTCATCTAAGGGTGCTAAAGTCCCTTGGAGGTTAGTGAATATCCGTTTTACTCCGATCATATTGTAATCTGAAGAGAGTAGACCTCCCTGAGCGGTTAAGCTTTGTACGAATGAGGAAGCAATTAAAAAGCTAAAAATAAGAACCTTAAATTTCATTTTATTTTTTATTGGTTGATTATATAGATAGCAAAACATGATTTTTCGTGTCACAAATCATGCTTAAATATTTCTTAAGAATGATACATTAATAAAAGGTTCGCTTTTATAGGCAGGTATTTTATTATTGAATCATTCCTTAATGAAATTTCGCTTGGAAGTTATTATAACGGAGACCTTCTCAATTCATTGTGAATAAAAAGAGAGTGTAAAACTCAAGTTGCACAAAATATTAACCTTATGATAAGTTGGAAATCGCCATCCCTACTATGATAGCAGTACGATGCAAAAGGCCTCCGATCTATTGACGATTCTTAGTTATACAAAATGACAAAGAAAATGTACAATCAGTTTTTTATTCATAATGATAAAAGGCTATCTAAAAATTTGAATATTTTACATTAGAGTTGTTGACTAGAGAGACTAATTCTAAATGTCCTAAGCATAAGAAGAGTTGCAAAAAGGCCCTACAAAGTATTGAAAAAAGAAGTTATAAAGATTAAAATCTATATATGGAAAAGATTGAAATAGAAAAGTACGTTTCGCGTCTCAAACGTTCAAAAGAGAAATGTTTGATTAATATAGAAGCTTATGATATTTGGTTAAGTGTATTAGTTCCTTTGCGCTGGATTGCGATTACTATCGGCGTTATTTTTCCAGCATTTGCTGGATTTGCAATATTTTCCCAAAAGCTCGGCGCAGAATGGAAAGTCTGGTCAGCTTGGATATTGTTAATATCCGGGATAGTAACTGGATTCCACACTGCTTTAAAGTGTAATTCTCATCAAGAAGAATGTAAGAAACTCATGGTCAGATATGAAGCTCTCGCGGATGAATATGGGGATGCAATCGATAATCAACCAGACGATATTAAGAGTGTTTACGAAACATTGGGTAATGAATTATACAAGTTAAAAAAAGATTCAGCAACTAAACCGGCTAAGTGGTGCTTTAGTAAGGCAAAGAAGAAGTTGAATTTTATTGAAAAGGAATAAATTGATTTTAAATTCGACATAATTTCTATCCTTATTATTACAACAAACGAACAAATGGAAAATTCAAATCAAATTGCTGGTCGATTCAAAGATGTAATACTTGACGGTAAATGGATTGCTAACACCAATTATAAAGAACTATTAATGAGTGTTACCTGGCAGCAGGCGATAATGAAAATAGGCTCATTAAATACAATCGCGGCGCTTGCTTTTCATATTAATTATTACATCGAAGGAATACTAAATGTATTTGAAGGTGGAAAGCTAGAAATTAGAGATAAGTATAGTTTCGACCTTCCTCCTATTGAATCAAAAGAAGATTGGGATAACCTATTATCTAACTTGTGGACCAATGCAGAAAAGTATACTAAATATGTCAGAGCGATGTCTGACGACCAATTGGGCAGTGTATTCGTAGATGCAAAATATGGAAGTTATCGAAGGAATATTGAAGGGACGATTGAGCATAGTTACTACCATTTAGGACAAGTGTCTTTGATCAAAAAGATGATTTTGGATACGGAAGAATAAAATAAATTATCGATTTCTTGGCATTTCATTGGCTAGTGAATATGGTTTTGTACGTCTTATTGAACAAACACATTGTGATAACATACGTTCTTAAACCAAATCAATCATTAATACAACCAATCAATTTTTTATGAAAACCATTACAAAACTCAGCGCATTATTTTTAATTCTCAATTTCTACAATCCATGTTTAGCTCAATTTCCCAATGGTGGATTTGAGGAGTGGGTTATGGTAGAAAACTATATGGAACCAGTAGGATGGGACACAGAACAGGACACTTTTTTGAATAAAATATTTATGGACACGATGAGTGTTGAGGGAAATTATTCTGTAAGGATGCAGTCAGAATCGGATAATGAGTTTACGGACTGTAGAAGTCAAATGGACATCTATACAAGGTTCGACAATGAAGAATCCAATATTAAAAGTGTTTCATTTTATTTAAAAATTGAAGTAGAAGATATTGACGAAGGTGGATTTTTTAGCTTTTTTATTTGGCCCAAAATAGATGGCAATAATTTATCTCCAGTAATTTGGCAAACGGATCAAGTTTTTGATGAATTTACATTTTTCGATTTTCCTATTGATGAACCAGGGATAGATTCAGTCTATATTGAATTTGCTGCTGGACCCATACTCAATTCTTCTGACGAGTGTGTGGGTTATACAACAGCTTGGATTGACGACTTGCGTTTCAACAAAATACCTACCTCCTCTGAAGAGGAAGAAGTTAATAGTGCTGTACTTTATCCAAACCCAAATCGAGGAGTAGTTCAGGTTGCGGAAAATGTAGAAGGGTTTGACAAGTTTACGGTATTCGACCTTCTAGGAAGAAAAATTTCGCAAGGAGATGTAGATGATCAACAATTTTTGCTCGACGGTAAAGGATGTTTCTTTGTGGAGCTGCTCAATTTAAAAAATGGAAAAACTTCAAGAATGCATCGAATAGTTGTTACAGATTAATCAATACTTTGCTATAAAAACCTTCGCTGAACATTTACCCTGTCACAAAAAGGAATATTTGCGGTTGTAGAAATGACAGAACTTAAATGCAACTAACAAATAGTTGTGTTTACTTTTAAATCTATTTACCTTTGATGTATAAGCAAGATTGAAAAACTATATGAAAAGCTCTTAAACAGAAGCTCCATTAGTTGATCAGCACGATATGGACAACATTCGAAACATAGAACGAGAATTAGCCGAACAATTTATTTTATATACCAATAGAAATATTTTCCTAACGGGTCGAGCGGGTACAGGAAAGACCACTTTGTTACAAGACGTTCTGTCAAAGACAAATAAGAAATCTATTGTAGTCGCACCGACTGGAGTAGCGGCAATAAATGCAGGAGGAATGACAATCCACTCTATGTTCCAACTGCCGACAAAGTCTTTTATTCCTTCAAATGATATTACAGATCGAGACTTGTTTATCAATAGAAGGGAATTGGTGTCAGTCCAAAAAATTCGTAAAGAAAGAAGAAGGCTGCTGGCAGAAATAGAGTTGTTGGTCATTGATGAGATCAGTATGGTGCGAGCAGATTTATTAGATGCTATCGATTTTACATTAAGACGACTTCGTAAGAATCAAAACCCTTTTGGTGGCGTACAATTGCTTGTCATAGGTGATTTATTTCAGCTTGCCCCTGTAGTTAGAGATTTTATTTGGCCGACATTAAATCGATATTACAAGACTCCTTTTTTCTTTTCTAGCATTGCGTGGAAACACTCTAAAGCATTGACGATAGAATTAAAAACAATCTACAGACAAGAGGACGAAATCTTTATCTCAATCTTGAATAATATCAGGAATGGAGTCAAAATTGAAGCAGATATCATTCGTCTGAATGAAAACTTCAACCATAAAACAAAGGCAAACGAAACGATCACATTGACGACCCATAATCGTAAAGCCAATGCCATAAATCAAACTGAACTGTCAAGAATTGAATCTCCAGAAATAACATTAAAAGCGAAAGTAACGGGACAGTTCAATGAATCTTCCTATCCTACAAACGAAAAAATAATACTCAAGAAAGGAGCTCAAGTGATGTTTATTCGGAATCATAGTGAGGGCATTTACTTTAATGGCAAAATAGGAACGGTAGAATCCAAAACCAATGAAGGAATATATGTCCAATGCGAAGGAGATACTTCTGCGATTTTGGTCGAGCCAATAGAATGGAAGAATACACGGTATAAATTTAATGAAGCGAGTAATGAAATTGAGCCAGAAGATGTTGGCGCTTTTGAGCAATACCCTTTGAAGTTGGCTTGGGCAGTCACGGTGCATAAAAGTCAAGGTCTGACATTCGATCAAGCTATTGTGGACTTGGAAGATACTTTTGCTCCTGGACAATTGTATGTGGCACTGAGTAGATGCAGATCTCTAGAGGGACTGACTCTTTCGTCAAGGATTCGTCCACAGAATATTATTGTCGATAGTAGAGTGAGTGCATACTATGAAACATCTGCTCCACCAGAAAATGTAAATGATATTCTCGAAAATGCAAAACATGAGTTTGAGGACTTGAATCTCAGAAAGGGTTTTAATCTTGAAAAGGTTATTGATCATTTGGAAGCTTGGGAGGAGGGAATCTCAGAAATAGACCTTCCAGAAAAAGCAAATGTATTTCTCTTGGCTAAGCAAATTAAAAAGAAGGCGATTGCACTACAAGGGACAGCAAATTCTTTTGAAAAACAGCTTTTCAATTTGTTGAATAGTGAGGACCAAAGTGTGAAAATGCGATCAATTTTCGATAGGGGAGAAAAGGGAATAACCTATTTTACGGAAGAAGTACATGAAAAACTCATCAAACCACTCGATGATCATCGGAGAAAGTATATGGTAAAACCGAGAACACGCAAATATATTATGGGTGTGAGAGATGTGATAAGTCATCTGTGGGTCTATCTGAATAATCTTTACAGTGTCGAATATAGAGGAAACAAAATATTCACTACAGAACCCAAATATAAACGGATCGTACTTTTCAACCCTGATAAAAGTAAACGTGACAAAAAACCTAAAAGAGAAAAAGGGGAATCACACAGAATCACCTTAGAGATGTGGAATGAAGGAAAGACACTTTTAGAAATTGCAAAAGAAAGAAGCCTTGTCGTCGGCACCATTAAATCTCATATGAGCAAATGGGTCAAAGAAGGCAAAGTGCCTATCGAAAAGTTGATGGATATGGAAAAGGTCAAAACTGCATGGAAGTGTATTGAAGACCATCCTGACAAATCATCGGCAGAAATCAGGGAAGTAATACCTTTCAATATTGAGTATTCTGAATTGGCGATGGTTCGAAACTGGGCTTATTTTACGGGTTTGGATGGGAAGAAGGAAGAGGAAGAAAAAGAAGAGGACTGAGCGATCTCGAAGAGTGGCGACGATAGTCGACAAGTGAAGGAACGCGTAAGCGGTGGGTGGCATACGATAGCTTGCAAAGAAAGGAATGTTTAAGCGGAGTGCGGATAAAGAATATTAATTAAAACAGTTTACACACCTCACAACATAGAATTAAACGAAGCGATCTTTTGGAACTAGTGTAGTTAATAAATTGAGCACTTGGAAGTATATTTCAACATGAATGAAAGAATAAAAAATCATGCCACTGGAGACAGCATAGAATTCCTTCAGACAGACGAAGGCACATCTGGACGAATATCAAATTTTATCATGACATTGGCTCCTCATTCCTCTTGGGCTAAAAGCCCAAGACATTTTCATCCTTATCAGACCGAAACTTTCAAAGTAATATCAGGGGAACTAAATCTTAGTGTGGGGAAAAAACATTTGTTGTTGAAACCTGAAAGTGAAAAGGTAGTAGTAGATAGGTTTGTATTGCACTCTTTTTGGAACGATGCGAATGAGGAAGTTAAGTTTATTGCAGAAATCTATCCACCTAAAAATATAGAGAAAGGTTTGAGGCTTACATATAAACTTTCAGAAGAAGGAAAAATTAATAAAAGAAACATCCCACACAACCCATTTTATACCTTGATATTGATGGATTATTTTGATTCATATTTCAGTTTTATTCCATGGAAACTTCAGAAGTTTTTATTTAGACAAGGATCAAAATTTGCACAAATGGTTGGCTATTAGAAAGTACTTAATTAAAACTACTAACGTTTAATTTAAAAAAGATGAATAGAACAATATTCTTTATTATAGTACTATCTCTTATGGTTGTTGGATGCTCTGACCAAAAGAATATGAATGAGGTGCAAGAAATTATGGGAACAGAAAATGTAGATAATGGTCTAAAAATTGACCACATTGAATTATCTTCTTACAATAGGAGAGAGTATGGTGATATTATTGGTAAATTATTCACAGAAGAATTAAAGAGTAATGAGAAACTAAGGGTGCTATTTGAAAAAATTAATTCAATTGACAAAGACATTATCGATAGCACATTAACAACTAACAAATACCTTGAGCTTAATGACCGTTACTTTCGTTCAGCTAAACACAATATCAACTCATTAAAGGATTCTACGCTTAGAAAGAAGGTGTATAAAATATTTGAAAAAGAGGAATTGGAACATAATATTAAACTTTCACCTCATAAAAATTACTTAAGTGAAATAGGGAGAGATAAACGACTATTACACGATAAGAAAATTCTTCTTAAACTGTTTATTACACTTCCATTGATACAAAAATACCAAAGCGAGAAAATGCCTAATACAAACCAGCTAAAAAACATTAAAAAAGATATGGAGGTATTAATTATCGAAGCTGAAAAATTAATTAACATCAAATAGGAATAGGCCTAGAATATTGAGACCATAAGACGGATCAAGATGAAATCATTGTGGGGCAGTTTAGATTACATGTTTTGTAATCAAATTGCAAAAAAATATTAAACTGACAGATAGCTTATGCACTTTGTCATGCTGAGCTCCAAAAGCACTTTGCTGCTTTAAAGTTAATGAGATTACAAGAGGTTTAGAAGGTCTACGCCCATTAGTGTATTGTCCTCCTGACCGTAGTGGAAGGATTGATAACACAATGAAATGAAAGATTTCTCCACAAGGTCGAAATTAATGGCTTCGGTGAACTCCTTGATTCTTCGATTCCGATGAATCTGCACTCAGAATGACAAGGAGCATTTATTCCATTCTTCCATATAAGAATTGTTCATTGAAACAAACCTTGTCATAGATAGTGGAGTTTTTAAACGAAGTCGAAGAATGGCAATCCACATCTATAAAAGAATGACATTTTAAGAATTTTGCGCTTTACTTATTTTGATATTATAATCATTTCCATAAGTTATTTTTAACCACTGGGGTCACCAAGGAATCACGAAGAAAAGCACGAAGTTAGATGTTAGCTTTTATATATGCTAAACCTATTACTCTTTCACGATCTTAAAATCTTTGTACAATCTACTAGTCTCATCAGTAAGCCTAAGCATATAAATACCACTTGCAACATTTGAAAGATCTATAGAGTTGGCTTTTACATCACCCTTCTTTATAGATGATCCAATGACAGAGTAAAGGTCAAATGACAAGTCATTACCCAAAACACCTTCAATGAAAAGCAAATTCTGAGCGGGGTTTGGATAGATATAAACATTGGCTAACGCCTGATTTTCGGTAGACACTGGCGTTTTAGTAGTAGTACACATACTAGAAGAAGTTGACCCTGGACATGAGGTTGTAGATAAGCTTGTGACTGAAATAGTCACCTCTTGTTCTTCTTCCAAATCATCGATTATAATCGATGTATCAGAAGTGAAAAAAGGTGGATTATTGTCTATCACTATTTCGAAGAGAAATGCTTCAACGATATTGTTCCACGAAAAGGTTACAAAGTCAGTACTCGCAGTATCACATTGTATCAAAAGATTTTCTAATTCTGGTTCGACAAGAATGGTAGAAGTGAAAATATTGGAAATGCATCCATCATTTGTGACTTGTAAGCTTATGTTTTTTACACCAGGACTTGCAAAAACTACTTTTTGATTTGTAAGCAATCCCGAACCGACACCTCCATCAAAATCCCAATCAAAAGAATCGGTATTAACGGTTCCATCATAACTTAGGCTGACTTCGTCGGTAATACACATCGTGTCGAGATCTTGTGTAAAAGAAGAAATTGGTACGTCAAAGACTTCAATTGAAATCGTATTGGATCCTATACACCCCGTATTATCACCTGTAAATGTATAGGAAATAAAATTGACTCCAATATTTGCTGAACTAGGATCAAAAACCCCATTTGCAGCATCTATAATTCCTGGTCCAGAGAAAGTACCGGTGCCTGTCTCCCCGGTAGTAATCGTAGCAGAAATCGTAATATTTCCATCATTGGCACATACATTTTGATCTGCTACCAACTCGATTTGAGGCGCAATGCAATCCTGGGCTGTACACGAAACGATTGTACTGACAAACTCTCCGCAAATAGGATCTTCAGGTTTTGTAAATAATTCAATAGTGACGGTTTCGCCTTCCGCTAAACCAGAAATAGAAAACGAAGTAGCCGTAAATATGCCACCAGTTTGACCTGTCAAAACATTGACTTCAAAACCGCTTACCATCAATGGGATTTCCCAAGTAAAGATTACTTCACCCACCGAAGCTGCACATGTCACTTGTGTTGGTACTAATGGTTCTTTAACAGGAATTGACTTAATCGTTTGATTTGAAAGACATCCATTTATATCTGTAGTAACGAGTGAAACGAACTTTTCTCCAGGTGCATCCCATGTTACTTCATATGGACCCATTCCACTTCCAGAAAGGATTGATCCTCCATCAAAATCCCATGTATAGGTGACGATATTTAAATTAGATCCGATAAAAATAATAGTTGCTGGATTATCAATGCAGATGCTAGTATCTATCAAAAAGTTAGGTGTTGTTTTAGGTATGACTTGTACATCAAATGAGGCCTGATCACTTTGTCCACATATGTTTTGACCAATGGCAGTTATCTGTCCACCATTTGACCCTGTCCAATCGATTGTTAAAATTTCATTCGTAGCTCCTGATATGATTGCAGATGCTACATCATTTGGAAATGACCAAATGAATGCAATTTCATCTCCACCTCCTTGTAGAGAATAGACAACAGAGCTTTCTCCAGAGCAAACAATATTTTGTCCTAAAATAATCGGAATGGGAGGAAGGAAGCTAGCAATGTCAATAAAAGCAAAATAGATATAACTACAAGAAACACCATTTTTATTAATAGTAGCCTCAAGGGTATAATCTCCACTTCCGCTGCTGAATGGAGCTATTATAGAGGTTGGATCAGCACCATTAGGTAATATATTTCCATTCGGATCAATCCAGACAAAATCTATAAACGAGATATCTGTAGAAAGGTCGCTGATATAATTGAAATTCATACTGATACCATCAGGGATACAGATAGGTTCTTCTATAAAGCCTTGGACAATGTCTAGCTTTTCGAGAGTAAGATTTATTATACTATCACAGCCATTTTGATCTTCTGAATTTTGCAACAAAAAATTGTCAATTTGAAAAATCAGTTGACCGCCAAAAGAAAAAGAAGTGAAGATTATTCCATCAACCTGAATTGGTAAATCTTCTTCACAAATACTAATAAGGACATCTTCCACAGGTGAAGGAGCAAAAGCAAACAAAGTAAATTGCTGCTCATAAGAACAACCATCCGTATATGCAATTCCTTGGTTCAGACCTACCATATAATCTGGTGGAAGCGCATTCCAACCACTATCACCATCGCCATTGGGGTCTTCACCCGCAAGAAAGGCTACAGAAAAGTCATCAACATCATCTGCGCAAACGAAGTATTCTCCAAAATCTTCATCCATAGGCATCGGGATAGAAAAGGTAGTGGTAACAGTCCTGCAAATCGTACCGCTCCAGGTTTGGTCGACACATCCATTTTCAACTTTAGTAAGGCAGACTTCGTATATGCCTTCAGCTGGAAAGTTTATAACGAGCTCTTTTGTATTGGTTATTGGATTTGGATCGCCTCCATATGGTGCACCACTCAGAGTGGTTATAGACCAATTAAAATCGCCTGTAAAATTCAAACCACGACCTTCAAAGATAATATCTGCATTTGGGCAATAAGAAAGGTCTTCACATTGGAAAGCTCCGCCAGAAAATATACAAACATCTTCTGGTTCTAATGAAGGTATCATTGGTTCACCATCAATATCGATTTGATAATTGCAAACATTGCCGTTGCACCCATTGATATAGAGGTAATATACTTGTCCAGAGATTAACACAGATGAGCTAATCCCGATAGGGTCCGTGGTGCAAAGATTGGAACAAAAAACGGGTTCAGAAAAAGAGCAATCCGTATAAATTCCCACCTGAATACCTTGTTGGCCGAGATTTCCTGTTTGGCAGTCAAAAGCATCAATTCTTAAATTGTATGATCCTTCAGCACCAACAAATGAAAACCAAGAGATATTTTCGGAATTGCTAAATCCATTGCAAAGAGGCATGGGTTGAACCCCAGCAGATGAATCCGCCGGCAAGACTGAACAATAATTGTCTAAAGCATTGATATCACAAATGATGTCAAGGTCTGATATTTCACCACATGTTGTAGATGTTATTTGATTTTGATCTTCACATACAAAATTGAAACAAAAGTCAACATATTCTATAGATACAACATTCATTGGATCTGTATTGGTCAGATTAAATGAAGAAGACAAGACATCATTTGGTGTGGTGTCAGTACCATTATCATCATCATCGACCATGTCGTTCGCATCATTGACTCCAATGCAACTTTGTTGACCAGATAATGGTCCACCTAAATCAAAGGCAGAATTGTGAATGATGAGATAATATTTACCAGCATTAATACCATTAAATTCATACTTTCCTTCTACAGTAAGTGCTTCTGATACAATAGTATCTTCTTCATTATCAACTAAATAAACAAGCACTCCGGAAGGACCTGTCTCACCATTATATGTCGAGTTGGCATCGGTTTCTATCCAAATGTTTCCTGTAACATTACTTAAGATTAAAGGTGAAGAATGATGGACATTTTCAGGCATAGACCATGCTTGCAATGAACTGAAAATACTTAATGCTACAAATAGATATTTTGAAAATGATTTTGCGCTATATAGGAAATTAGAAACTTTCATGTGAATGTCATTTTATAGATTCGATAAACTAAAGGGAGGAGACATGCATGATTATAGAAATTCTAATATACAACCTATTATTGAGTTATTGAAAAGTAAATGGAATAAGGAGTATTTCTAGGGTACTAGAAATAAATAAAATCAACGTCTAACATTGTTGCTCCTTTGTGACATCTTGTTGAACGTTATGGTTAAAATGGAATATGGCTTTTGTCAGAAATCAAGTTCAATTATTTACAATACGAAAAGATTCACCACAACGGCACAACGATTTCACTAAGAAAACCACAAATAAGACACAAATAAGAAAACCAAAGAACAGCCAAAGAACAGCGCAGTAGAACAGCACATTAATTCGAACAGCGGCATTAATTCGAGATTAATTCGAGACAAAGGCCTCAGACCTCTTGTCGGTTCAGAACTTACCCTAAAGTACTTTGTTTTTAAATCCCCAAGAGACAAGTTCAGCAATATTGCGGGTCTTTGTTTTTTCCAAGAGTTTTTGCCTGTATCCCTCTATTGTACGGGTACTTTTAAAAATAAGTAAGCTTATTTCGTCTGCGGTTTTCCCATCACTTATGTACCTCAATATATCTATTTCTATTTGAGAAAGATCGACTCCTAGAGATATCAATCGCTCTTTTGCCTGCATTGATTCTACTATGATATTTGTAGTATAGGAATCATAATATTTTCCTTCTTCATGTACTTTTTGTAGAGTCAACAATAAAGTCTCAGGAGTTGTGTCTTTCATTAAGTACCCTTTGGCTCCTTTCAATACCATTGTATTGATATACGAAGCTTCATTATGCATGGTCAACATAATCACTTTGAGTTCTGGATGATTTTCCGTCAAATAGATCAGGATATCTAATCCATTTTCATCATTTTTGAGATTTATATCCAACAGAAGAATTTGTATTGGATGCTTTTTAAGGGAAGAAAACAGTTCATCTCCATTACTTGCAGAGATTTTAACTTGAAACTCTTTGGAATCATTAATGATATCCACGACCCCTGATCTAAAGAGTTTGTGGTCATCTACTATGCCGACAGCTATTTTTCTACTCATATTTACCCCTTTAAGTTGATGCAGGTGTTAATTTGATCTTATACTTTATTACCGTTAATATTGTGAAGGGTGTCATAGTACTAGGTTGAATATAAAGCAATTTTTGTTCCACCACCTAATTTTGAGTATAATTCAAACTCAAAATTTATGGCGTTTGATCTCATTTCCATATTTCTTAGCCCGATGCCATGGTTTGATTTGTTGGACATATCAAACCCTACACCATCATCAAAGGCAGTAATTATAAAAATGGTTTCATTCTTTTGAATTGATATATTTATCGTTGTGCATTTGCCGTACTTTAGTGAGTTATTACAAAACTCTTGAAGGATACGATATAGGTTTATTTGGGTATAAAAATCTATGGAATCGATTGCAGGATCGATTTGGGTGATAACGTGAAGAGTCTCTGTATTGAATCGGTTTGATAGTTCTTCGATAGCGGTTTTTAAACCATATTTCTCAAGTGTGTTTGGATAAAGAGAATGAGAAAGACTTCGTATTGATTTGATAGTCTCATCAATCATCATTTTTAATTGGGATACATCTCTTTCACTTGTTAGTTTTTCACTGCTTAGAGTATTAATTTTGAGTTTGATGGCTGACATTGTAGGTCCAAGGTCATCATGTATGTCTGAACCAATTCTCGCTCGTTCGGATTCTTGAATTTGAATTGAGTCAATAAGTATTTTTTTTGCTTTTTCAAGTTCTAGGCGTTGTATTTCGTCCTTGTTTTGAATCATTTTACGATTGTGAAACACAAAAAAACTAGCTAAAAAACCAGCAAAAACAAAAAGACAGATGCTTGCAATAATTATAGATAAGATACCTGCATTCATTTTCTATTCAATTGAGTCTTATTGAAAACATAAAACGCATAAGCAATAATTAAATTAAAAATCATATAAAAAGTTTGCCTTAATACCCACGTATATTCCATAAAAGGTTTCTCTTTGAAATGAATTTGTACTGCTAAGATAATAATCGTTGATAGGCTAAAGAGAATATATCCTGAGGCGGCAATAAAATACGGATCTTCCAAAATTGGGGTATATAGGGAAATAGTGATTTTTTGATAATAATATTGCAAAGCAAAAATCAAATACAAAAGAACACTTAAACATGAATTAGTATAAAATGTTTCAATTGTCATTTTAAAAAAGAGAGATACAAAAACCATTAAAGTCACGATAATACAACCGACTATATTAATCAGGCGTTTAGCACTACTTGGATAAAAAGATATTCTCTTCCACATATAGGTTACAAGAATCGAACTAATAAAGAAATATGCACAATATATAGATATATTGTTTTTATAAAAATACGTACTTGTTGTACCTATGATATCAAAAAGAATGGAAAGAAGAATAGATGCAAAAAGCAACTTGAAGAATAAGTTTAAAGTTGGTTTATATACTAAAATAATAAGTACAGGAACCAATGCTGAAAACTGTAAAACAATCATTACATTTTGCATCTATAAAAATGTTAAGGTTAAAGCTTAGTACTTTGTGAAGAACAATAATTAGGACAAGGCAGGCCAGTGTCTAATATTAAATTAGTCATATCATTCCCATCTATATCTGTACCAACAATAACTAACTGGACAAGATCCGTAATTAAAGGACCAACTTTACCATAATAAATACGGACTCCTTTGCATCCACTTTGAGATAAAATATCCTCAAGATGAACTCTTCCAAATAATATACCTTCGGTATTATTATTTGCAGGATAAGCCGGACTGTTTTGATAATTTGCTAGAAGCAACCTTGCTTCACTTCTTGAAATCATTTCTCCTTCGGTGCCTGTATAAGCCATAATGTTAATTGTTTGTAAGGGTTAAAAAATAAGGTTTAAGTAATAGTTGAAATTAAAGAAAATTATAACCATAATGAAGGTGGAAAAGGGCAAGTAAAAATGATATTATATGCAAAAACGTGTCATGCAGACACTTATATATATTTCGAAAGGCTATATGTAGAATAATAGCGTAATTCTACGCAAAAGTAGGTGAAAACCCGCAATAGAAAAAGCGTAGAAATACGCATGATTTTTAAGTATTTATTTGAATGACTATTTATTAAAGTATAATGATATTTGATCAACCTAAGATTCAAACCATGAACCTTTTTTATCAACAGTGATAAAATTGCTTGTCTTAAAGAAGATGAGGAAATTTGTTTTGAATAAACTCCTGTTAATTTTGAAAGGAAACGAGCGATAATTTATACATAGAAAGTTAGCTATTTTATCCCTAAAACAACATAGCAATTACGACAAACTATGTATTTACTCGTATAAGTGGAGAAGACTAATGGTATTAATAACTTCTCTATTCGCACTCACTCACAACCCAACCTTTCTGGAAAACTATTGAAACTACCTAATTCAATAAGTTTTCTATAGATTTTCCTATTAGATAGGAATGCTTGTACAGGCATAGTTTTGTTAAAGGCACACTATTCAGTGTGTCTTTTTTTATGAAGCAAGTGGATATTCGAATAGGAGAGTTATAGTGATGCTATCAAAAGAAGGATAAGTAATAAAGAAAAATTAATGCACCTTGATTCTTCAGCTCCGATAAACCTTCGTTCAGAATGACAAGGAACATTTAATCCTTTCTTCCAAACAGGAATAATAAGCTGGAACAAAATTGTGATACATACTATAAATGGAGGGAAGACCATGCCTTTGCCTCCTTAATTTCGACCGAAGTAGAGAAATCAAGCACTTAGTCTACAACTGTGCATTAATTATGTTTTGCTTATTTGTTCTACATCCGGTACAAAGATCATATAAGAAGAAAAGATAAATTATGGTTTGTCAATTATTGGAACTTGAATTTAGTAAGATTTTTTGCTTTTGAATTAATGTTTTTGCCTTTTTCAATTCATTGTTTTTCTCATAATATTGGATTAATCTTTTTGAGAAATAAACAATAAATGAAGTGTGATTGAAGTGTAGTTTTTCAAAATACCTAATAGCTTCAAGGTATATTTTCTCCAACTCTTTTCCTGACGACATAAGAGATTTACACTGATAATAGTAAAAGTGGTACCATAAATTATCTACAGGCAATTTCTTTTTTATTGCATTTAATAAAGTTTCCAACTCATCTGTTTCGAGTGGATGAAGATGTTTGTAATTTTGAATTGCTTTACCATATAGCAACATCGATTCATGCTCATAAGATAATAGGTCGGTGAATTTATCATACAATGTCTTGTATAGATGCACAGATTCAATATTGCCTTCATGAAAGAAGTGTTTTATTAATCTATCGCAAAGGTCTTGAGCGACCTTATAATGTTGAGACTCTTCGGCTTCAGGTATTAATTTTACTGCAATATCTGCGGCAGTATCCCTAAAACCAAGACTGATCAAATTACAAATAGCAGTATGAGTTTGTCTTATTTCGAAATCTTTCTTTTGGATTTCATTGCCCTCACAAGACATAGAAGCGACTGTCTTTATCGCCTCTAGTTCAGTTTGATTTTCGTTTTGATCAGCATTAAAAATTTCTGTATTCGCTTGTATGATCTTTAGTACACGCATTATAATAGTATGATTAGGTGTTTTTCTGATTGAAGTGATCCAAACTGTAATAGCTAAATCACTCCATGATCTATAAATATTCTAAGTACATAATATTGGTTGTTTTGTTATTAAAGTGATTTTTAAACTCTTAAGCTTGGTTAGCAAATGAGTTAAAAACCACATTGTTTTTTCCGCATTTTATCAGAATTGATGACGTAGAAATTTACAAGAATCTATGTTCTATTCTGATAAGGGATGATGCATTACTTAATAGGTGCAATCATCGATATTATAATGTTCTATAAATCTATTCCAGCTCTTTTAGCCGGATTTCTTGTTTTTCAATAATTAACTTTAATGCATCAATCATATCTTTTTGAGTTTCAATTTGATCATCAGCTCTTTTCAGAGCATCTTTGCACCAATTGATTTCATTAGAGTTTTCAGAATCTTTTTTGTATTTTTTAACTGGTTCATTAATAATAGAATTATCCAATAACATTTCTCCATCACCATTCATCAACCAATTCAGATTTAAATCTTTCCATATTTTTCCTAAAGTCGCTATACTTTCACCATTCAAAGAGGTATTATGTTTTATTACTCGAGAAATAGCTCCATTTTTTAAAGTACTTTCTTTCTCAAAGGCACTTACATTAAATCCCTTATAATCAATGTATTGTTTTATTCTTTTGCCAAATGACATATAGATAAGTCGCTAAGTTATGAAAAATAATTATCTAAATCGCTATAACTATAGATAAAAAAGTATATATTTGTTAAACACAATAGATAAAAGCACTAAGTTAGGATAGTTATTTCAAATAAAAAATCGAACTATTATAAGGTATTGCTTTTTGAGTCACCTTTATTAAATGGGCAAAAGCTATACCCAATTATCTGGCATTGCTCCTATTAGGTGTTCAGATTAATAATTATAAAAATAATACTTGGCTATTCTGTAATAGTAAATAGCATAAAGAAGTACTTGTCGTTTCTGTCAAATCAAACAAAGTGATTGAAAATGAAGCTCTGATTATTTGCATACGATCTTAACAATTAATAAAAAAGCGCATTGAAATGATAATTTCAAACTACTTTTTTGAAGCAATTAACCAAGATTCAATTTTTTATTCATTTGATACTTATTTGTATAATAAAGACGGCAATGCATTTATTGGAGGAAGAGGTCCTGGCAGAAGACCTCAACCTCCTTTTTCAAAAGCTGATATAATTATTACTTAATTTGAACCATAATATTTGGAATATAGCGCATTCAGAAACACCCTAAGTAAATGACTGTTTTATTATTTGATAATATGGAAAGTTTGGGCTTAACACATGATTTGCCTCTAATAATATGAATTAGTATGAAAGTAATTTTTGAACAGCAAATTAAAGGTTGAAGATCCACTTGCCTTTTGGTAGGCAAAATAATATAAGAAGGAGTCAACATCTTGTTTTTAAAGGACTTTCATTAGTAATTTTTCAAATTTTTAGGGGTTTATAAAGAAGTGGTCTCATCCCGAGACTTCTTCTTTTTTAAAGAATTCCAAAACTTCAAAAACACCTTCCTAGAAAAAATGAAAGTATGAAAAAGGAATTCAAACCCTCCAATATAAAGAAGAAGGAAAAAGAATATATGCTATCTTTAAAACTGCTAATTGTAAACGAGATTGAGCAAGGCAAACTTTCAGTAGAAGAAGCAAAACGAAAATATGGGGTTCAGAAGAAATCTACTATTCAAGATTGGATGTTGGTTTTTGGAAATATATAACATTGCCTTATTCCTATAAATTTGCCAAGACCAATTATTGCATCAAAATATTTCAATTCTAATTTCGAGTCACGTTATCCTAATTATTGAATTTTTCAATTTATATTTTGGCAGCTATTATCACAAAACATCGACAATTCAAATTTTCCTACATGTTAATATTGATGTGTGTATCACAAATTGCACAAAAAGTAAATCATAATTGTTTGTTTAGTTATTAACATTGTCATCCTGACCGCAGTGGAATGATAGACAATATTATTATTGCAGTAATTTCGACCGAAGTGGAGAAATCTAGCTCTTGATGTAATAAAATGATGGATTTCTCCACTTCGGTCGAAATTAAAGTAAAGGCATACTCGTTGATTCTTCGACTTCGATGAATCTTCGCTCAGAATGACAAGGAGTGCCCGACTGCGCTGGCGCTTCGCTCAAGATGACAAGGAGCTTATTTTCTAGAGAAAGTGCAATTTGTGATACACACAATATTGATCCTTAGATAGGCTAATATAAGAACAATTGTATCTTAGTTATAGAGAGATGGGATCGTTACTCAATCTTTCTTATGTCACAATAAAGAAGTTTTTGCTTTATGTACTTAGAATGCCAGATTAATGTCGGGCGACCGTGCAAATTCACAACACTGAGTTTTTAAACTATAAAACAACCTAGTGGCTCAAGCCATAAGTTATTGATAGTTAAAATGAGTCTATTTTTTCTTTAGTCAAGGATAGAGAAAGGAAGATAGCCGTAGCTACCTGACTGACGAAAGACGAAGAATCAAGG
>Ga0256847_1000057_pt1 | contig 76151 bp, 75 predicted proteins | sample TeddybearmetaG_FD_189099 | JGI IMG/M metagenome (GOLD analysis project Ga0256847, IMG submission 189099) | Hydrothermal vent microbial communities from East Pacific Rise, Pacific Ocean - Teddybear | ecosystem: Environmental > Aquatic > Marine > Hydrothermal vents | place: Pacific Ocean: East... | reverse complement strand
GCACGGGCGAATCCATAGCAGTGGTTCGCAATAATGTGATTGAAGGCTACTACGCGCCAGTTGGAAAACTGCAAATTACTCGGCCAGACGAAAGAGCCATGGCTGAATCCATGCAACATATATTCGATGTTCATGGCGACACCTTAAGTCGCCTGGCGAAAAGGTGATCATTGAAATTCATCTGCCCCAAGCTGATCAAATTTTCAATATTCATGAGCACCTGATCGCAAGAGACGGTGGCTTACCAGGCATACGTGAGGGTGAATCCGTTGAAGCTGTGCTGGGACGCGTGGAAAGCAATCTCTACTATCGACTGGACAACCCTGCATCGTTAGATGCCGCAGCCCTTATCACTTACGCTTTAGCAGTTGGACACGTATTCAATGACGCAAACAAACGCACTGCTTATTTTTGTGGAATGGTCACTCTGGAATTAAATGGCACTGATACACGTTTAATCCAACAAATCAAGTTAGAAGAAATCGTCATTAATGCTGCCAGCGGTATGGTAAACATGGACGAGTTTATGATCGCCTACAAAGCACTGCTCTAAGACTTCGAACCCACCAAGGCAACTGGGTGCTCTGTTATCAGATGGAGAGATGTTTCCTCGGGCTTATGGTGGCAGTAAGAGGCGAGGCCGGTAATTTTCTAAGCACTGCGTTTACGCTTCTGGCATGCTAGCGGCAATAATTCGTAGTAAATCTAATGATCACCTTAAAAAAAGTTAGTATCTGGCGAGGTGAAAATGAGATTTTTACCAACCTCAACCTCGCATTCCACCCAGGACAAAGAGTTGGCATATTCGGCCGCAATGGCGCCGGAAAGTCCACTCTCTTTGCCTTGCTTACAGGCGAAATTGGCACAGATCAGGGCGACTTCAGTATCCCTAATTCGTGGCGCTTGGCGCACCTAAGGCAGGATACACTGCCGGTAAAAACTACTGCGCTGGATTGGGTGCTGGACGGTGACTCAGTACTGCGCACCCTGGAAGCCGAGATCCAGGAAGCAGATGAGAAACACCAACATGATAAACTCGCCCAACTGTATTCTCGGCTGGAAGACATAGACGGTTATACGGCGCCTGCGCGCGCTGCTGAAATTTTGAACGGCCTGGGGTTTTCTGCCTCGGAATTCGAGAAACCCTATAATGAGTTTTCAGGAGGGTGGCGCATTCGTCTGAATCTGGCACAAACCTTAATGTGCCCTTCTGATCTGTTGCTGCTGGATGAGCCAACCAACCACCTGGACCTCGTCACAACTTTATGGCTGGAGTCCTGGCTGCTGCGATATTCAGGCACCGTCCTGGTAATAGCCCATGATCGAGATTTTTTGAATACCGTTTCTACGCATATTGCCCATCTGGCAAACAAGACCATAAAAGTATACCGGGGGAACTTCGAAAATTTCGAACGCGTAAGAGGAGAACAACTGTTAGCAGAAGAAGCCGCCTTTAACCGTCAGGCGCGAGAAATAAAGCACATGCAAAAGTTTATTGATCGCTTTCGGGCAAAAGCCACCAAGGCCAAACAGGCACAAAGCCGAATAAAGGCGCTCGATCGAATGACTAAACTCGCGCCGGCATATACCGATTCACCCTATCAATTTAGCTTCCCCAATCCTGAGAGATTACCGCAGGAGTTATTACGTCTGGAGAATGCTCAATTGGGCTACGGAAAATCAGTCGTGCTTAGTGACGTAAAGCTGGAGTTATTTCCAGGCAGCCGTACCGGGGTTCTTGGTGCCAATGGCACTGGAAAAAGTACACTGGTTAAAGTGCTGGCTGACGAAATGTCTGTGCTGTCTGGCAAGCTGATTCGCAACAGCCAATACAATAGGGACAGCGGGGCTATCGGCTACTTTGCACAGCATCAAATTGAACAGCTGGAAAGCTCGGCCTCAGGGCTTGAACTATTGAAGCGCTATGAGACAGAAAATAGTTCCGGTTCAGGCGCAACAACACAGGCACTCAGAAATTACCTGGGTGGCTGGGGATTTCAGGGCGATATGGCAACTCGCGCTTGCGGCCAACTATCTGGAGGCGAGCGAGCCCGGTTAGTACTCTGCCTGATCGCATGGCAAAAACCCGCCATGCTTCTGCTGGACGAACCCACCAACCACCTGGACCTGGATATGCGCCATGCTCTTGCCGTCGCACTCCAGGAATATGAAGGTGCACTAATAATTGTAAGCCATGACAGACACCTGATGGGTCAGGTCGCAGACGAGTTTCTTGTTACCGAAAACGGGCGGGTACAACACTATCGAGGTGACCTGGAAAACTATACTGCGGAACTAAAAAGTCAAAAATCGGGACAACGCGAGCCCAGCTCAGGCTTGTTGTCCAAAAAGGAAAAGCGGCGTTTATCTGCAGAAGCGCGTGCTGCCTCAAAAACCCTGCGTGACAACATTCGAAACACTGAAAAACAAATAGCCCGGCTCACCAGCCAACTACAGGCCTGCATTCAAAAACTGGAAGATCCCGACCTTTACCACGCCGGAAATGCGTGTGCCGATGCAGAAAAACTAAAGAGCGACAAAGCGGAAATCCGTAAGTTAACACTGGAACAAAGTACCATCAAAGGCAAAATTTCGAAGCTGGAAGATCAGTGGATGGAAGACCAGGAACAACTGCAGCTTTCTGAAGAAAACAATAAAGAGGCAGACACTTAAATCACCCGCCCAAACTCTATGTACCCTGTTTGCTCTTTACCGTATCTTTTTGGCCAGTGGAATGTCCACCAATCTTGCGAACAATAACTTTTTTGTTTACCCCTGCATTTTTGTCAGAGGTCCAAAAAAAGTTGGAGTGAGAAATAAACTGAAGCTCTTCAAGGCTTGCGACATCCAGATTTCTGTTTTTACCTTTACGTAACACTTTTACCTTGTGCAGCTTGTCATTATCTTCAGCCAATTGCTTTAATGCTTCCCGAGTCGATTCAATTTCATGGCCGTTAATACTCTTAATAATATCTCCGGGCAAAAATCCATTTTCATCCCGTTTATCTGCCATCACCAACACGCCTTTTTGCACGCCAAAGTAGTGCCCCATTACTGCATCGATATCAGAAAGTTCAAGCACAGATTCTCGTAACGGCCCCGCTCCAATTTCATCCAGAAATTCAAGATCAAAATCTATGTCTACGTCTATGTTTCCAAGCCCACCCAAAAAGCTCCACATATTGCTTTTTGATCTGCTCGCCATAACCTTTGTCTTTAGCATTTTACCGTTACTTTCATATACCAGATTTACCAGGTCCCCATCTTCCAGGTCTTCCAGTTCCGCAACCAATCGATCAACCGCCTGCTCACCCTTCAGACCCTTTAGTGAAATACCGCTTATTTCAACCACACGGTCTCCCGCAGCAAGCCCTGCCTCTTGTGCACCACTTCCAGGAGTTACTGCAATTAATTTCACACCACCCCGTTGATCGTCCACCCCGATAATCAGACCGAGTTGTGGCCTGGCGTCGAACCGCGTGCCGTGCCCGGACTGGAACTCGAGAATTCTGTGTTCACCCAGTGACTGGACATGTATTTCTGCCAGTGCTTCTGCTGCTGCATCCATAGCATCGCGCGCCAACTCCAGCTCTATGGAAATATCTACGTTCAGTTCCCTACGGGCTTCGTCAAATTCAACCCGAGCCGACTCCAGTTTTTCACGAGCAGCCGCCAGTGCCTGACGCTTTTCTGTGTCGGTAAGTTCTGCGAAGACATTCGTCGCAATGATTAGCAGCGCGGCTACTATGGCCAGATATTTCATTTTTGATTCCTCATTAAATTTCGCATTAAGCCGTCTGTTTTACAGGGTGTACCCTGAAGCGATCTGCGGTTGTTCCATAGCGAGCATCGATTGCATTACATTTACACGCTGCTGCCAGAGGTGTTTCAACTCAGGTGAATACTCGGAGTTTGCATAAGCCAGCCGGCTCAATTGAGCATCAATATCACTAATACGCTGTAGCAGCGCTCCGCGCGTATCCGTACTGACAAAATAGCCGCGGCTGGTATTATGCATTCTCCGCTCAAGCACCTGAGACTGGGCAATAAGCTTGTTAAGCGTTTTGTCATTTGTTTCAACCACTATCATCGCCTGATTCCGAGGCGCATCCCCAGGCACCTGGTAAGTGAGCATCACAAGCATGGCACCCACAAAAAGACTGGCTGCCATCGCCAGCGACCATCTATTACTCTGCAGAAACGACTGGTGCTGTACGGTGTTTAATCTGGCGTCAATTTTTTGCCAGACATAGGGTGGCGGGTGTACTTCAGATAGTTTCCGAAGATCGTCGCGTACCTGATTTAGACTTTGAATGTCAGCTTCAACCATCGGATCCACTTCAGGCTCCAACGGTGCTATATCACGAAGCTCCAGCAAGGCTTTGAGGTATTTTTCGTGGTCCATGTGTTTCACCAATTTTTGCTAATTGCGCATAAGCGCGAGCGAGCTGAGTTTTAGAAAAACTCACGCTCTTTCCATACAATGTGCCAATTTCACTATGTGTATATCCCTCAACATCATGCAACCATACAACTGCCCGGGCTTGCTCAGGCAAACGATCGAGGGCTGCTTGCAGATCAGACACAAGATCAATACGTTCGCTGTGGTGTTGAGTGTCTTGTTGTTCCAGGTAGGCGGTACCACCGTCGGTATTGGGGTCGATTGAAACCCGACGTTTGTGCCAGGGAGAGCGCAACTGCATAAAACACAGATTAACGGCAATTTGTTTAACCCACCCCACAAAGGCACCGGGTTCCCGTAGAGAAGACGCTTTTTCGAACACATCAATAAAAGTGTCCTGGGTAACTTCCGCTGCAAGTTGTTCATCATTCATTAGTCGCAATGCCAGGCTATAAACCAGCGACGACAATTGCACATACACTTTCTCTAGCGCTGCGCGCTCGCCCTTCTGCAGAGCCAGAACAACGGACTTATCAACGACAATGTAATTAAATCGAGACATTTAAACTTAGATGCACCCGTCACCCAAAAGGTCGCAAGTTCCATCCACGAAATCTCATATTTATTTTTCCAGGGTTTAATCAGATTCCACTTTACTCTTCTCGGCAATCGAACGCCCCAGCGCTTCAAACACCGGCAAGTCGTGATCTTCCGGCATTTTCATATACTTTTTTCGCTCCAATGCGGCATCAAGATAGGGTTGTAACTCTTGCATCTTCTTTTGCTGGCGCTCGGCATCCCGTGCCTTGAACTCCGGCATAACTTCAGCAGCAAACAATTTTAATGCTTCACAAATGTGTTTATGCTTGTTGTTACCAGCCTGTTGAATAAAAGTTACCTGGTCGACACCCGTCGCCTCAAACTTTCTGAGATGTTCTCGCAAATCTTCTGGCGTACCGATTCCACCACGCCCACCTGACAGCGCATGGGTCGCGTCCCCAATCTGGTTGTCTATGGCTTCTCCGCGCGCGGCAAGAAATTCTTTCCACAGGTCTGTCCTTCCGGGCTTATGCGCGCCAAAGCCATACAAGCTGCCCAGGGCGTAGCCAAAGAATTCAAAACCTTCCAGCCCTCGCTGCATTGCAGTTCCGCGATCTTCGTGGCAAGAGAAACTGGATACCATACAAATGTTTGGATTTATGGCATGTCCGATTGGAACACATTCTTCGCTCTTGATGATTGCATAGTAGTCCTCCACCCAGGAGCGTGCTTCCAGAGGATCTACAAAGGCAAATGTGAGCGCCCCCATGCCCAGGCGCGCGGCCATTTTAATGGTTTCTCGTTGTGAACATGCCACCCAGAGAGGCGGATGCGGCTTTTGCACCGATTTGGGAACTATGTTGCGGCACGGCATTTCAAAAAACTCACTCTTATAACCAGGATAGGGGTCCATGGCTAACATATTGCAAATTTGTTCTGTTGCTTCCAGGTATATGCGACGTTTTTCAGCTACATCAATATCAAAGCCACCCAGCTCCAGAATCGCGGAAGATTCCCCTGTGCCAAATTCCACGCGACCATTGGATACCAGGTCTAAAGTAGCTATTACCTCAGCTGTTCTGGCAGGGTGGTTGTACTGTGGAATTACCTGACGGATGCCATGCCCCAGCCGGATATTTTTTGTGCGCTGGGAACAGGCCGCAAGAAAGACCTCTGGCGCTGAAGAGTGGGAATACTCCTCTAAAAAATGGTGCTCCACTTCCCATGCGTAGTCTATTCCCAGCTGATCTGCCAGTTCGACCTGGTCAAGCGCTTCCTGAAACAGCTTTAGTTCATCTCCCTCGTTCCAGGGCCGTGGTAGCTGGTGCTCATAGAATATTCCAAACTTCATGTTCCCAATCCTCGTTACAAAACAGCAGACCTTAAGTCAAACGAATTAGCCATGAACTTGCAATATGCATTACGAATAAAAAGCCAAAATCCAGAACCGCGTATAAATTGAGGATTAAACCGATAATTTTGATGTAACCGATCGTTCGTTCTTGTATACTTTTCTGCGTGGCAAAACAAAATCTTACAAAACTTGAAGTAAGCAAAGGGCTGTATTCAACATTCCGTAAAGTCGGTTACGATGGTGCCACCCTGGTCGCACTGTCACAAGCCACTGGTCTGGGTAAGGCAAGCCTGTACTATCATTTTCCTGGCGGCAAACAGGAAATGGCGGAAGAGTTACTACGTTCCTCCGTTGCAGAATTAAACCAGCTGGCTTTTAAGCATCTTGGTAAAAAAAAGAAAAAGCCCTCAGAGCGATTACAAAGGTTTCTTTCGGGTTTTTCGGAATACGTTTCCCAGGGGCAGGAAAACTGTCTGGCTGCAGTTTTTGTACTTGGAGGCGCCCGCACCAAGTTTCAGGATCCGATCAAACAACAAACCGAATCCTGGCTGGTACAGCTAAGCAACGCTTTCTCAGATACCGGTCTTTCGGACAAAAAAGCCCATCGCAAATCGCTGGAGATGCTTACCAGCCTGTACGGTGCACTCTGCATTGCACGTATGCTGGATGATCCAGGAGTATTCCAGCAAACAGTAACTCGATTGAACAAAGCGCTCGAAACCCTCTAACCGAACCCGTTTCATGGGTTTATCTGAAGAATTGGTGTAAGCGCGGTAACAACTTTAACAATCGATCCGGAGCATGTGCCTTGCGCCACTTGCTCGCCACAAATTTGTTCATCTCCGAATAGGTTGGGTAGATGTGAATCGTACCCATAATTTTCTTTAAACCTAAGTGATGGCTCATTGCCAAAACAAACTCGGTGATTAATTCCCCTGCGTGTGGCCCCACAATTACGGCTCCCAAAACAGTATCTTTGCCCGGTGGCGTGAGAACTTTAATAAAACCGTCACTCTCACCCTCGGCAATTGCCCTGTCTAATTCGGAAATATCATACCGGGTTACTTCCACAGCAATTCCCTGTTGCCGCGCGCTGTCTTCGCTCAAACCAACCCTTGCAACTTCAGGATCCGTAAACGTACACCAGGGCACTACGGAATAATTAACTTTAAACTTTCTGAACACCCCGAAAAGGGCATTAACAGAACTGTACCAGGCCTGATGAGAGGCCATATGGGTAAACTGATAGGGCCCCGCAACATCTCCACAGGCATATACATGCTTAAGACTGGTGCGCTGGTAGTCATCAACGGTAATGCTTCCATTCGGATTCAGCTCAATATCGAGTGCATCGATACCCAGAGACTCCGTGTGCGCCCGCCGACCCACAGCAACTATCACCTCATCAAAGTTTATCTCCTGCTCTTTTCCCTCACGTTCTATCCGCAGATATTTTCCCCCGTCCCTTTCAAGAAAAGCCACAGCTTTACTGTTGGTAAGTAAGCACACACTTTCGCTTAAAAGTCTGTTGGACATAACCTCAGCTACATCACTATCTTCATTCGGAAGAATTCTGGGAGCCATGTCAACCAACGTAACCTGACTTCCCAGACGTTGAAAAGATTGCGCCAGCTCGCATCCTATTGGTCCTGCACCCAGCACCATCAATTTTTGTGGAAGCGATTTAAGCTCCCAGACAGTATCCGAGGTTAACGCTCCAATTTTGTCGATCCCAGGTATAGGAGGCACGAAGGGTGTTGCACCGCTGGCAATCACAATGTTCTTTCCGGTAATACATTTTTCGCCAACTTTCACAGTCCAGGGTCCAGCAAAACTGGCTTCACCCTTAAGACAATCCACGCCCAGGCTCTGAAAACGTTCCATTGAGTCATTGGGCGCAATACGCTCTATGGCACCTTTTACTTTCGCCATAACGGCAGAAAAATCCACCTCACCGCTGGTTTCTAAGCCAAACTCATTCGCACCGCGTGCCACATGTACTTTTTTCGCACAACTAATCAGGGTCTTACTGGGCACACATCCCGTATTGAGGCAATCACCGCCCATCTGGTGTTTTTCAACAAGTGCCACCCTGGCATTAACGGTTGCCGCAATTAGCGCAGTAATCAACCCCGCAGAACCACCGCCAATAACAATCAGGTTATAGTCAAAGGAACGAGGTTTTTCCATATTTAACATTATGCGCTTGCCCTTCGGCTGGATAGTATTTTGAGTAATCGTTTGGCCAATAGCGGGAACAGTCCCAGTAGAGACAAGGCCAGTATTAGCCCAGGATTTAGGACATCAGAAACAGATTCTAGTTTCACCAGTTCGGTTCCAGCAAAGACAAATACCAGGGTGCCGGCAAGCATGCCGACCTGGCTCACCGCGTAAAAGGGTAGAACACGCATATTGGTAAGCCCCATAACCAGGTTTACGAGAAAAAATGGAAACAACGGAACCATACGAATACTAAACAGGTAAAATTTTCCTTCTCGTTCCAACCCCGCGTTTACCAACTCGAGCTGCGATCCAAAACGTTGGGCAACCTGCGCCCCGAGAAGGGTTCTGGCCACTAGAAAAGCCAGTGTAGCTCCTAATGAGCTGGCAAAAGAGACGAGCAAAAAACCCCACCAGAGTCCGAACAGAGCACCCGCAGCCAGGGTCATAATAGCCGCTCCCGGCAGGGAGAGCGCCGCCATCACGACATATGCAGTAAAAAATACCAGAGCAGAAAATACTGGTTGTTGTTGAATAGTTTGCGGCAATACACCTGCAAACTCCTTTAGTTTCTCTAGCGTCACCAACTCGTTAAGGTCTAGAAAAAAATAGGCTCCAACCACGAGCGCAATCACTCCAACTACCAACCACTGTACGGTTTTCAGAATTGCCTCCCTTAATATGTCTCAACAATTTGTCTCAACGCACCGCAATCAACCAAACATACCATGTTCCACCGGCGCAAAATCTTAAGTACTATGCAACATTATCTAAACCCCGAGGACATTTAATTGCGTAGTTTTCCACGTACCCGTATGCGGCGTAACCGTTACAAGGAGTTCTCCCGTCGTCTTGTACGAGAAAACTCACTCTCCAGCAGTGATCTGATCTTACCCGTGTTTATCGTGGAAGGAAAAAACCAGTGCCAGGCGATACAATCGATGCCGGGCGTGAATCGCATGAGTATTGACCAGTTATTACTCGATACAGAGAAAACTGTTGCCTGTGATATTCCCGCTATTGCCCTGTTTCCAAATATTGAGTCCGACCTGAAAAGTCTTGATGGGCGTGAAGCCTACAACTCGAATGGCCTGGTTCCCAAAGCCGTACGTGCATTAAAAAAGAACTTTCCGGATCTTGGCCTCATTACAGATGCAGCCCTGGACCCATATACCAGTCATGGACAGGACGGAATTCTGGATGAAAGTGGTTATGTGCTAAACGATGTGACCGTGACCGCTTTATGCCAACAGTCTCTGGTAAACGCGGAAGCAGGTTGTGACATCGTTGCACCTTCAGACATGATGGATGGACGTGTTGGAGGTATTCGGGACTCTCTGGATTCAGCAGATTTCGATCTGACACAAATCATGGCTTATTCTGCAAAGTATGCTTCCGGCTTTTATGGACCTTTTCGGGACGCTGTAGGTTCCAGTCTGAATCTTGGCAAAGCGAACAAACAAACATACCAGATGGACCCCGCACAATCTGATGAAGCCTTACACGAAATTGCATTAGATCTCGAGGAAGGTGCAGACATGGTTATGGTCAAACCTGGTATGCCATACCTGGATATCATTGCAAAAGTAAAACAGAAGTTTGGAGTTCCGACCTTTGCTTATCAAGTTAGCGGGGAATACGCGATGCTAACCGGCGCGATACAGAATGGGTGGCTCAATGATTCAGTTATCATGGAATCACTCTTGTGTTTCAAGCGCGCAGGCGCAGATGGAGTGCTGACTTATTTCGCCCGCCAGGCCGCGAACCAGATAATGGAGCCCTAGACATACTTCAGTTCAATACCCAACCGCTCCAACTGAGATACCTCAGCCGCGAGTTCTGCTCTGGAAAGCGCATGATTGACTAGCCAGTCAGATTCAAAGCTAATTCCAATACTGTTCTGTGAGCTGCTAACAGTGATCCTGGGGGAGTGTTCATCCTTACGACTGCGTTCCAGAATTACCGCTATGCGCAGCAATATACTCAGTTTCATCAGGCGGTTTTCATCGATTGGAGCAAAGGCGCTAAATGCTACCTCCTTAAAACCCCTGCGATGATTTCGAACCAGCAAAGCCAGTTCGGTGCGCATTCTGTTAGACAGGCCGGGAATTTCTGAATGTTTAATTATATAGCTTCCGTGCTGGTGGTAGTGACGAGCTGCTATCTGTATACCAATTTCATGCAAATGAGCGCTCCATCGCAGTAAGCGCTCACTCTCTTTTTGATTCAGGCCCCAGTTATCAGCTACCACTTTCCATAAAAATTCCAGGGTTGAATTTACACGCGCTACCTGTTGCGTATCTACAGCGTATCGGTGCATTAGGCCCTCAACACTTTTATCACACAAATTCTCCCCTTCCGACAAACAGTCTTTCTCCTTCTTATTCTGTGTCGCAATCATCAAACCATCCAGCAAAGACGCATCCAGATAGTGCATGCTGTCAATGTCCATCAGTTCGAATACCGCGCACAAAATCGCCACGCCCGCCGGAAAGATATCCACCCGCTCCGGTTCCAGCCCCGGAATACTGCTCCCGGTAGGCCAACGATTGTCCAGCAATCCGGCTTCAAGCTTGTTAAGTCCCGACATCGAAATTTCACCAACCCCCCAACCATTTGCAGCCAGCACGCTTTGTATCGAATCAATAGTCCCCGATGTACCCAACACCTCTACGTCTGCGGCATCCAGCGCAGAAACATCCAGCCCGCCCAGCACACTGGCTGCGTATTCTTTGGCAGCGAAAAAAGCCCGGGCATTTTCCCCCGCTTTATCCTCCTTCTCCTGGCCAAAAAAAAGGTCCATCAGTCGCACACAACCTATATCATAGCTATACGCATGCTTCGCCTCGGCAGAATCGCCAAAAGCGAACTCCGTACTGCCTCCTCCGATATCTATTACCAGTTTGGGCCCTGTTATAGGCAATATTCGATGCAGCGCTCCGCGATAAATCAGGTGCGCTTCTTCTTCACCACTTACTATCTGAACACTACACCCCAGAATTTCTTCCGCCCGCTCAATAAATGCAGCACTGTTGCGAGCGTTGCGAAGCGCGCTGGTTCCAGCAATCTTAATGTGTTTGCAATCTATCGCTGCCAAGCGTTGTGCAAATCTGGCAAGGCACTCCAGCCCTCGCCTGGTAGCAGCCTCAGCCATCATTCCAGACTCTACACCCAGAGCCAGCTGCACCTTCTGTTTCATACGTTCAACGGTTACCGTTCTAATCTCATCTGTTTCCTGTACCAATAGATGAAAACTGTTCGAACCAAGATCAATTGCGGCTCTGGTTACTACCTTATGGGTCATATATTGTCTCGCCATTCCTTTCAAGTTCATATTTGTGCAAAATTTTTCTCCCATAGAATGCAAAGTTCCCACCGGGACACTCTATGGAGTGTTATAATTGCCAATCTGATCGAACAAATTCTAACAAAGGAGAGTATTTAATGAGCGACAATATCGTTCATGTAACGGATGCGAGCTTTCAAAGTGATGTGCTGGAAGCGGACAAACCTGTACTGGTAGACTACTGGGCCGAATGGTGTGGTCCCTGCAAAATGATAGCCCCTATCCTCACAGAAATAGCAGAGGAATATGCTGACAAGCTTAAGATTTGCAAAATGGATATCGATGCGAACCAGGAAACACCGCCCAAATTTGGTATACGCGGTATACCTACCCTTATGCTGTTCAAGAATGGTGAACTTGAGGCTACAAAAGTTGGCGCACTATCCAAATCACAGCTTGCCGCATTTTTAGACAGTAATATTTAGAATTTCCGTAATTGGCGCACCACTTGACGCCACAGGCAAAGCAGCTACACTGTATTGGCAGTTTCAGTGTAGCTTGCCTTTACACAACAGAAATCCAATCACTGATATCCATTTGCTAACTTTGATTACTGCACGTTATTTGTTCCGTTGTACGCTTCGATCTAACTAACTCCCCCGTAAGCACGAACTGTAAACAACGAAATTTATTTCATCATGCGCATCAAACTGCGCGATCTCCGTCTTTTCAGAAGAAAACCCAGAATATTATGAATTTAACAGACCTTAAAAGAAAAACAGTTGGCGAACTCGTAGAAATGGCAGTTGAGATGGGCATTGATAATGTCGGTCGCTCACGCAAACAGGAGGTTATTGCAGCCATACTGCGCAAACATGCCAAAAAGGGTGAAGATATATTTGGTGACGGCACGCTTGAGATACTGCAGGACGGGTTTGGATTTTTGCGCTCTGCCGACAGCTCATATCTGGCGGGGCCAGATGACATCTACGTTTCTCCCAGTCAGATAAGGCGTTTTAACCTACGTACTGGAGACAGTATCGCCGGTAAAATTCGTCCTCCAAAAGACGGCGAGCGTTATTTTGCCTTGCTCAAGGTTGCAGAAATTAATTACAGCGAGCCAACCGGAAAAAAACAGAAAATTCTGTTCGAAAACCTCACGCCTTTATTTCCTGATGAGCCATTGATTCTGGAGCGTGGGAATGGCAGCACCGAAGACCTCACCGCACGTATCATTGATCTGGTAGCACCGATAGGCAAGGGCCAACGTGGTCTGATCGTCTCTCCGCCCAAAGCAGGTAAAACCCTCATACTCCAGAATATGGCGCAATCAATCGAATCCAACTACCCGGATGTAGTGATGATTGTGCTTCTAATTGACGAGCGCCCGGAAGAAGTTACCGAGATGCAACGATCGGTACGCGGAGAAGTTGTAGCCAGCACCTTTGACGAGCCTCCTTCAAGGCATGTTCAGGTTGCAGAAATGGTGATCGAAAAGGCCAAACGCCTGGTGGAACATCGTAAAGACGTTGTAATTTTACTCGACTCAATTACCCGACTTGCCCGCGCTTACAACACCATAGTACCCAGCTCTGGCAAGGTACTAACCGGTGGTGTCGACGCCCATGCGCTGGAACGGCCAAAGCGTTTCTTTGGTGCCGCCAGAAATATAGAAGAAGGCGGAAGTCTCACCATTATTGCAACTTCACTCGTTGATACTGGCTCCAAAATGGATGAAGTTATTTACGAGGAGTTTAAAGGCACCGGTAATCAGGAATTACATCTGGAAAGAAAGATTGCTGAAAAGCGCGTCTATCCAGCAATTAATGTCCGCCGTTCCGGTACCAGACGCGAAGAAAAACTGATGAGCGAAGGAGATTTGCAACGCATCTGGATTCTTCGAAAAATTCTGCACGACATGGATGATGTTGCTGCAATCGAGTTCATGATTGACAGGATGAAGGACACCAAAACCAACAAAGAATTTTTTGGTGAAATGACAAGTGGCAAACAGTCTAAATCTAAGTAAGCTCTTCAGGTAGAGGCTGCTTGTCGATTTCTCCGGCGAGCAGCATCGCCTGGGTTATATATTCTCGGGCCCGGGCATCTTCCCCCAGCGCCTGGCACAAGCGGCCAAGTTCAGCATAAATTTCGGCAGATTTGTGAATTCTCAGGCTCGCTTCAAAGTACTCACGCGCCTGTTCCCACGCGGCAATCCGCATGCTTATCCGACCAAGAGCCATCAATAACGTTGGGTCATCAACGTGCTGTTTCAACCAGGATTCGGCAAGAGAAAGCTGTTTGGCAGAATCCTTAGCTTTTATTCGGCCGTAAATATCTGCTAACCCACTATGCCAGTTTTGTTTCTGGGCTTTAACCACAATCGCCTCGGCAGGAACGTCCAGGCCATGCTTCAGCAAAGTTTTGGTATACACCATAACCACTTCGGAAATCATGCTCACTTTTTTAGGCAAACCCGCCCAAAATGCAGACAACTTCGCTTCTGCCTCACCACCTACCAGCTTGACTTCTACTTCTTGCAAAAGTTTACTCCAGCTAAGCAATTCCAGACCTTGAACCGCTTCTGCGCTCATTCCACCAGGTTTTTGTACCTGGTTGCGCAACTCTGAAACCAGCAGTGTTAAGGCATTCCAATCTTCCAGTTGTTGGTAACAGTTTGCCAACATCTCCAAAACAGTGGTATTTTTTGGAGATTGTTTATGCAGTTCCAGCAGAGTTTCCAAGGACGATTTCCACTGTTTTTGCCCCTGCTGCAGGCGCGCCTGAACAAGCCTTACTGCAAACCGGGAACCAGGGGTGGATGACTGTGCCCGATACAAAATTTTATCCCGCTCGGAAAGTTCTCCCAGTTGGTCTGCGGCCCTTGCGGCACCCAGATAGTTGCCCAAAGGGGTTTCCGAACGGGAGGCTCCCGCAAGTAAGACTTTTTTTGCCTCCCCCCATTTTCCTTCTTCCAGCAACACCAGGCCTTTAACTGATTTTGTGCGGGACTTCTCCTGCAAACGGCCCTGGTTCCACACCTGCAACCCAAGCCTCGAGCGAAGAAAACCCGAGAGAAACACTGAAAGAAAACGGATCAAAAAATACAATACTGCGAGTACCAGTAAAGCAAACCAGACACTGGTCTCAAGGCTCATATTGTTATATGCAACCAGCACGTAACCAGCATCCTTTGCCAATAGTGCTCCAAACAAAGCCCCAATTACCAATGCCAGTAATACAAAAACCAGCAGTAACATCATGATGGGTCTACTACGACAGATCTGCGCAGTTCGAGCAGATGGTTGAGGGAGTCCGACACCCCGGGCAACTCAACGGCTATCTGTGCCTCCTGCAATGATTCGATGGCAGACAACATACCCCGGGTTTTGTGGTTTTTACTATCAAGATACTTTATTAGCCAGGATTTACTCGAAGCCAAGCTCTGACTGTACAGAACTGCATCCCGTTTAAGCAGAGCCAACTGTGCACGCTCTAACATAAGCCTCAAATTCATCTCCAGGTAACCTGCCTCATTCGGCTGCAAGAGCGGCCGAAACCCTTCGTTTGGATAAGATCTGAATTCGAACATGCCGCTAATACGGTTAACAAAATCACTCAACGCACCAGAAGTTTCCGCGCTATCGATAGAAGTAGAACTATTTCCGGACAGATCCTGGATACTTTTTTCTGGGGCTATGTAGCGAGGTAAACGCAAGGGTAAGTTTTCTATGTCTGATTTGAGTGCCTCAATTCGCAAAAATAATCCCTGATAATCCAGCAGGCTAACATTACCAAGACTCTGCAGTTCCTGGGAAATGCGTGTACGTACGCCATACAGGGAAAAATCATCCATCTCCTGTAAAATAAGATCCGCGCTGGTCAACATCTGTATAGTGCCGCGAAGATCCTGCTCCAGTAACAGGCGATGATTGGCTATTCTGAGCAAATACTCTACTTCTGCCAATTTCCATTCACGTCCACCCGGTGGTGCACGATTAATCTCCTCGTTTGCCTGGCTGGCCATAACCTCCTTTAAAGTCCGATGCTGTGCGTCTTGCCGCTCCAGTTCAATTTGAACAAAAGAAAGATTTTCATTAATTCGGGCCGACATCGAGGCCTGTACAGCGCTGACCTGATCGCGCATTTTATCTATTTCAGCCACTTCAGAGGAATTGACAACTTTATAAATTAACGCATAGCCAAGGTAGGTGCTCAGGGCCAAAGCACCCATTGAAATCAATAATACCAGTACCAGCCACCAGCCGGAAAACCCGGATCGTGGCTTACTATGCTCGTCCTCTGGCTGTTCTATTTCTTCATCCATTCTGGGAACTCCCAATTTTTAAGCGCTTGAAAACAGTACATCTAACTTGCATAGCACCGCTTCGGAAGAAGCGCCTTCACATACAATAATATCTTTAACACCGGCAATTCTGGCCTGGTTCGCGACCCGATGGGAGGGCACAAGCATGGGAAGCCAACCGGGGTTCTGCTCGAGAACTTGCCCAGGTATATTTCTGATCAAATTCAGAAAACACCGTAATCCCTCACCGCTGGAGATTATAACAGCGTCAAGGTCACCCATGTCTTGCAGAACCACCGGTGCAGGTAAGCGTTGATACACTTCGGCCCGGTCAACCTCAGCCCCCCTGTCCCGCAACTGCTGTTGCAAGGTTTCCCGACCTCTTCGCCCACAAATAATCAAAACCCGTTTTCCGCCTATTGCCAACAGGCTGGTCAGCGCTAACAAACCTTCACTATCTGCTCGCTCCGGGCAGTTTGAATTGAGACTCACAAGCCTGAGTTGTCGTTCAGTTTCTGGTCCAATAGCGTAAATTTCAGGGTTTTTATCGCCCTGCAAATATGAAATTATTTCAGTCGCCAGGCGCACTGCGGCAGCTGATATAAAAATGAAAAGAGAATAATTCTCGAGTTCCTTAAGTGAATTAAGGTAAGGCGTGGCCTCTATTCGAATTACACTCGTAATTCTGGGCTGGTAACCCGCCTCTTTTAATGCCGCCGCCAGACTATCCGCCCCCGGCTGTGAGCGTGTAACAAGCACTTTGCGTTTCACGTTTTTGCTGCACGTAACGTTTTCAGTAGCTCGTCTGCACCCTGGGCAAACAATTGATTCGCGGCTTCGACACCAACTCTTTCACTGTCGCTGCCACGTGCAGAACCTCGAATAATCTTCGACCCATCTGCATTGGACAATAAGCACCGCACAACTAATTCACTATTTTCCAAAGTACAGAAAGCTGCCAGGGGTAATGAGCAGTCACCGCCAAGCGCTCTGCTTACAGCCCGCTCTGTTAGAATGCAGCCTTCTACCAAAGGATCATTAAGCACCGAAACCAGTGCACGCACTTCAGACGCTTCACTGCAACACTCTATTCCAAGGGCTGCTTGCCCCGGGCAAGGCAAACTTTGTTCAATGCTCAAATGTTCGCAAATTCTGTCCCCCAGCCCCAGGCGGTTTAATCCAGCCGCAGCCAAAATAATTGCGTCATACTCACCGTCATCCAGCTTCTGCAAACGGGTGTCTACATTACCGCGAATCGATTTGAATACCAGGTCCGAACGCACCGCCTTTAGTTGAGCCTGGCGACGCAGACTCGAAGAACCTACAATGGCACCGGTCTTCAAACTTTCCAGTCCACCCCCATTTTTACTTACCAGAGCATCCCGCACGTCTTCTCTAAAACCTGAAGCCGCCAGCACAAAGCCATCACTCAGCGTACTGGGCAAGTCCTTAAGAGAATGTACCGCTATGTCTGCCCGGTCATTTAAAAGCGCGTGTTCCAGCTCTTTGATAAACAATCCCTTGCCGCCAATCTCGCTTAAAGCACGGTCCAGCCTGCGGTCACCTTCTGTGGTGATTCCTACAAGCTCTACCTCCAGCTCCGGGTGGTGGGATTGTAATTTTCTCCTGATAAACTCAGATTGCCAGAGCGCCAGTTTGCTCTGCCTCGTAGCAATACGTATTTTATTCATACCGGTGAACATTCTCGTAATCTGGATTATTCTGGATACATTTATCCAGAATAAAAAGTGAAACTATAGCAATTACAGGTTTTTAACCACTTTTCTCACACTTGAGATGTGCCGTCGACTAACCTGTATTCTTTCCTCAATACCGTCCATTCTAACTTCGTAATGTCCGTCCTCGTCTCTATCCAGACCGGCAATGTACTTAATCGCGACAAGAGAGTTTCGATGCACTCTGACAAATTGTGCGGCAAACTCTACTTCCAGCTCACGAAGCGTTTCATCAATCAATAACTCTCCGTCTGCATGCCTGACAGTAACGTATTTCTGGTCAGCCTGTAAAAACCGTATCTCCTCTATGGCAACCAACTCTATGCCACGCCTCGTGCGGGCTGACAAATGCAGTCGGTGCTGCCCATCGGATTCGGCAATTGCTGCCAATTGCGCCCTGTTTGTTTTTCGAACATTTACCAGTATTTCCTTTAGGTCTTCACGACGCACCGGTTTCAACAAGTAACCTACGGCATGCACCTTAAAGGCTTCGATAGCATGTTCTTCATACGCTGTACAAAATACAATGGCAGGCGGTTCGTCCAGCGCCATCATATGTCCAGCAGCCTCCAGTCCATCCATTCCCGGCATGCGAATATCTAGCAAGACCACATCGGGCGATAATTCATTACATAGCGAAACCGCCTGCACGCCACTTGCCGCCTGGCCAACCACATCAATATCAATCGCATCATCCAATATGCGCACCAGGCGATCTCGAGCGAGTTTTTCATCATCAACAATGAGTAGTTTCATCAGGAATCAACCACAGCTGGATATTTTAGTTCGGTAAAGTATCTATCACCTTCGGTCCAGGCGAGTAAACTGGCCTCTGAACCATACAGTGCAGCAAATCGACTGCGAGTATTGGCCAATGCCATTCTATTACCCTTAACCTCAACACTACTTTGTTCAACTACAGGATTTTGTATAGTAACCACCAATAGCCCTAATTCACGTCGCACATGTATATGAATTGTGCCACCTTCAGGTAAGGGTTGTATGCCATGATAAATCGCATTCTCCAACAATGGCTGAAGCGTTAACAGCGGAATTTTCAATCGCGCCGGGCAATTTTCAACTTGCCACTCTACCCGTAGCCTTTCTCCGAGGCGTAAGCCCTCTATATGAATATAGCGCTTGCACAGGCTTATCTCTTCATTGATCGAAACCTGGTTACCCGCATCGTTCAAGCTGGCGCGAAATAACTCGGACAGGTCTTCAACAACTGTTTCTGCCATTTCTGGTTCGGTAGCTATCAGGCTGGCAATAATATTCATGCTGTTAAACAGAAAATGTGGGCGGATACGTGATTGTAAAGCCTGAATTCTGGATTGTAGTTCAGATTGTTCCTGCTCGCGCAGTTTCTGCTGCACATACAAATAACGCATAACCACCCCGGTGATAATACCGGCTATTCCCAACTGACGTATAATCTGCTCCCAGTTCAGCGTCACAGTGGCAAAGTCGTCTAGCCCCAAGTACACAAATTGCGCCAGAACACTAACCAACAAAGTAACTGACAACACCAGAACAAAAACCAGTGTTGCCCCGCGCGCTATTCCAATGCCATCCAGAACAGGCCTTAATGTACACAACACACCAGCACTACCCAGTACAATCCACTGCACACACAGAGATAACAGGGATAATCTGACCCAGGTGATGGGTCCACCCGCCAGCAAAAGTACAAACACAATTAATTCACCAATCAAAACCAGAACACAAATTGCCATGACATTACAAAGGTCAGGAATTTCAAAATTCGTATCGTTCAGGTTTTTATAGCGATCCGCTTCTTTCACGATTATTTGCCCAGTCTCTGAATATGCAGCCATTAAATACCTAAGTGCTGTAGAATAGGATTAAGGAAGCTCTGTACCTGCCGTACAGTCTGCCGACTTTATCAAGGAGAAAGGGGCGAGGGAACCTCGAATTCTGTTCAATATCAATTAGGAAACCTCCGATCAGCAAGATGACCAAGAATTCAGGTAGTAATAGTCTATGGGGTGGGAGATTTTCCGAACCTGTAGACGAATTTGTCCAACGTTTTACCGCTTCCATTAATTTTGATAAGCGACTCTATCATCATGACATTGAAGGCTCCATTGCCCATGCAAGCATGCTGGGCGAAGTGGGCGTGATTAGCATGGATGAGAAAAATATAATCATCGCCGGCCTGAATACGATCAGGGACGAAATTGAAGCGGGCGAGTTTAAGTGGGAAGTTAGCCTGGAAGACGTGCATATGAATATCGAGTCGCGTTTAATCAGCCTTATCGGAGATGTTGGAAAAAAACTGCACACCGCAAGATCACGCAACGATCAAATAGCCACAGACATACGCCTGTATCTGAGAGACGAGCTGGATACGATTCTTGACCTTAAGATTAATGTTCTTAATGCACTGGTAAATCTTGCCGAGCAACATACTGATACCATCATGCCAGGTTATACACATTTACAGGCAGCTCAGCCGGTTACCTTTGGCCACCACCTGATGGCCTGGTTCGAAATGCTACTACGAGACAAAGACCGTCTACTGGATTGCAGGAAAAGACTCAACGTTTTACCGCTTGGGAGCGCAGCCCTGGCTGGTACCACATTTGCCATTGATCGTAATCTAACTGCCCGACTGCTGGGTTTTGAAAATATTTGTGAAAACTCTCTGGATGCAGTGAGTGACCGCGATTTTGCAATAGAGTTTTGCGCGGTGGCCAGCATCACGCTTACACATATGTCCAGATGGGCAGAAGAGCTTGTGCTCTGGTCGAGCACCCAGTTTGGATTTATTGAATTACCCGATCGATTCTGTACCGGTTCCAGCATCATGCCACAGAAAAAAAACCCCGACGTTCCGGAGTTAATACGAGGCAAAACCGGCAGGGTAACGGGAAACCTGGTTTCCATGCTCACATTGATGAAGAGCCAGCCACTGGCATACAACAAAGACAACCAGGAAGACAAAGAGCCATTGTTTGATTCCATAGACACAATGAAAGACGTTCTGTGTGCAATGGCTTCTATGATTCCTAATATCACACCCAACAAAAGCAACATGTATGCAGCTGCGCAACAGGGCTTTGGTACGGCAACTGACCTGGCAGACTACCTGGTGAGAAAAGGTGCGGCATTTCGAGATGCACATGCAGTTGTAGGACAGGCCGTAGCGTCCGCAATTTCCAGCAACAAAGCGCTAGACCAGTTAACACTTGACGAATTGCGTAGCTTTTCAGACAAAATCGAAACCGACGTATTTGATGTGTTGAGCCTTGAAGGTTCTGTCGCGGCTAGAGATCATTTCGGAGCTACCGCACCAGACCAGGTAAAACAAGCAATAGTACGTGGCCGCGAACGATTATAAAAACCAGAGGAGAATCTTCATTTGCGCGCACTTATTAGACTTCTTTTTTCAGTTCTGTTTATCACCAGTATAGCAACCTGTGGGCAACAGGGGCCTTTGTATCTTCCCAACGAAGATCCACCCAGTACTCACTTGTTTACAAAACAATCGCGTCCAGTAATTTCTGTCGGAGAGCAAACCAACTGATGCAAGCAGCCAAACGCAAAGATAACAAATTGTATATGGAGTCCGTTTCACTGGACAAAATTGCCGATTCCTATGGCACACCTGCTTATGTCTATTCCCGAGCTGCGATCACAGAACAATATCGCTCCCTGGAAACTGCACTTGCAGAACAACAACATCAAATTAGTTATGCCGTTAAAGCCAATAGCAATATTGGCGTACTAAGTTTACTGGCACGACTGGGTGCAGGTTTTGACGTGGTATCTTCCGGGGAACTGGAACGGGTGTTACGTGCCGGAGGACAGGCGGACAAAGTTGTATTTTCGGGAGTGGGCAAGTCTGAAGCCGAACTCGATTTTGCACTAAAACTAGGGATACAGTGCATAAATGTCGAGAGCCACGCTGAATTAGTCCGACTGGAAACACGAGCTCAACTACTTGGAAAAATTGCCCCAATCTCACTTCGCATAAACCCGGATATTGATGCAAAAACACACCCATACATCTCTACAGGATTGTCTGAGAACAAATTTGGTGTGCTTCCACAAGTTGCCATGGAACTGTTTGCATATGCGGAAAAATCTGTGTTTCTGAAAATAGAGGGCATTGACTGTCACATCGGCTCACAAATAACCGAGTTATCGCCCCTGCTTGAAGCTGCGCGCTTTTTGTTGAATATGATTGATCAACTGGAAGAGATCGGCATTTCTATAAATCATATAAATATGGGCGGCGGTGTTGGTGTTAACTATCTTGATGAAAACATTTTTGATATCAGCGAATATGCCAGTGCTCTATTGGAGTTACTAAAGGGCAGAGATCTAAAACTGTTTCTTGAGCCAGGACGGTTTCTGGTAGCCAATGCAGGAGTCTTGTTAACCCGGGTCGAATATTTGAAGCCCGCTCCTGACAAAACAGGAGGCAAAAATTTTGCTATAGTCGATGCCGCTATGAACGACCTGATACGTCCTGCTCTGTATCAGGCGCAACACAAGGTAGAGTGTGTGCTTTGTCCGACCGCAAACAATGCTTCGACTACGCACTGGGATATAGTTGGCCCGGTTTGCGAAAGTGCTGATTTTCTAGCAAAAGATTGCCCGCTGGATATTGAACAGGGCAGCTTGTTGGCCATTTTAACCACCGGTGCCTATGGCTTTGTTCAATCATCCAACTACAACAGCCGCAACCGGGTTCCGGAAATTATTGTCTCTGATAATTCCTTTCATCTGGTCCGGCGCAGAGAAACCATCAATGACCAACTGGCTCTGGAAAGTCTTTTACCAGAGGACAATACGTGCGTTTAAAATTTTCAAAAATGCATGGCGCCGGTAACGACTTTATGATGCTGGATCTGATTTCACAGGATTACGAGCTCGACAGCAATATCATCCGACACTGGGGAAACAGAAATACAGGCATCGGTTTCGACCAGTTGTTAGTCGTAGAACCCCCCGGAAACCCGGAAGTAGACTTCAACTATCGAATTTTCAATAGTGATGGCAGTGAAGCTGAACAGTGTGGTAACGGAGCTCGCTGCTTCGCCCGTTTCGTACACGACCAGCAGCTTTGTCATAAACAAAGTCTGGTTCTGGAGACGATCAGCGGGCGGATGCGCACCTTGCGAAGACCGGACGGTGTAATAGAAGTAGACATGGGTGCCCCAGGATTGCATGACGCCTATTCAGATAAGGTATCGTGTAACCCTGTTAGCGAGACCTTAAGCATCAATAGCCTGGACGTGACTTTTACTCGCATATCAATGGGCAACCCCCACGCCATAATTTTTGTGGACGATGTTGTACAGGCGAATCTGGAGTCCATTGGACCTGCCCTTTCAACGCACCCCTTTTTTCCTGATGGAGTGAATGTAGGATTTGCAGAAATAGTTGACCCTGGTTTCATGCGACTCAGGGTATTTGAGCGCGGCGCTGGTGAAACCCTCGCATGCGGCTCTGGCGCCTGCGCTGCAGTTGTTGCAGGCATTCTGCACAAGAAACTAAACAATAAAGTTAAAGTATCGCTTCCTGGTGGTAAATTACGGGTAAGCTGGCCAGACAAAGAGGCATCTGTTGTTTTGGCCGGCCAGGCGCGGAAAGTTTTTGAAGCCAGCGTGCAGGTCTAATCAATTAAACGGGTCAATTTATGAAAGCCAAACAAACCATGCCTGTACTAGACGATATTACCATTGCGGAATACCTTAGGCACAACACCGGTTTTTTTGATCGGCACTCGGACCTACTTGCCGAACTGCAACTTCCACATCAATCCGGTAATGCGGTATCGTTAGTAGAGCGACAGATATCCGTGTTGCGCTCTCGTAATACAGAGTTGCGTAAACAACTCAATTTTCTGCTCAGCACGGCAAACGACAACAATGCTTTATTTGAAAAAGTATGCGGCATGACCCTGGCTCTTATGGATACCCATACTTTGCTAGACGTCGATCTTGTTCTTGCAGAAAAACTTGCCATCCAGTTTGCAGCAGAATATGTAGTTTGTTACATATGTGAAAGTAAGGAGCAGGCAGATTCTGGTGTGCATATTCGTTTTTCAGATTCACTACCCGACATTAGTTTAATTCAGGCAAAAGAAGTCAGCTGTGGTCCAATACGTCCTGAGGAGTTTTCAAAACTGTTTCCTTACGCTACCGCTATTAGTGGGTCCGTGGTGCTTGTTCCTTTGCGCATGAAGAACCCTGGCTTGCCAGAAAACGACATGGTAAACGGTTTGTTGGCTATTGGCAGCAATGATCCCGAACGATTTTCTTCAGATTTAGGAACTGTATTTTTACACTTTATGGGTGATATTCTGTCACGGGTTCTCGAGTCAGTACTGTATACAAAAAGAGGCTCCTGAATATAACAGGGAGACTTTGCTTAACAATGACAAATGATCCTTTACTAGAAAAGTATCTGGATATACTGAAGTATCAAAAACAGTATAGTCCCAACACTATTAATGCCTATCAACGCGATCTGGAACGCTTTCTTACCGTAAGTAACCTGGGCTCCCTGGAAAATGCCAGACCGCACCATGTGCAGTCATTCGTAAACTATTTACATCGCAAAAACCTTGCGCCGCGCTCCATTCAACGTCACCTTTCGAGTGTTCGCGCTTGTTTTACATACCTGGAAAAGCACCGTTATCTAACAAGCAATCCGGTAGCATCAATACGTGCTCCCAAAAAACAACAAAAATTACCGAGACTGCTGGACACCGATCAGGCTGCAAAATTACTGGCTTTCGAGGCCCGCACCAAAATTCAGGTGCGCGACAAAGCCATGATGGAGCTCTTTTACTCCAGCGGTTTGCGACTCTCTGAGCTTGTTGGTATCAATATGTCCGATTTAAACCTCTCTGATGGATTCGTAACTGTTACAGGAAAGGGCCGAAAATCCAGACAGGTGCCTCTTGGAAGACACGCCAACGAAGCATTACAAAAATGGCTCAGATTTTGCCCGCAGTTCGCTAACAATACCCCTGTCTTTACTGGTAGAAACTCGAACAGAATTAGTCCACGAACGGTACAATCCCGCCTTAAGCACTACGGTAGAACTCAACTGGATGATGTTGGGCTACATCCACATATGTTAAGACACAGCTTCGCCAGCCATATGCTGGAATCCAGCGGTGACCTTCGCGCCATACAGGAACTACTTGGTCACTCAGACATTTCAACCACTCAAATATATACCCATCTGGATTTCCAGCACCTAACTCAGGTATATGACAATGCACACCCTCGGGCAAAGCGAAAACCAGAATGATAAAGCTGGTAACTTTCGATCTGGATGACACCCTGTGGGACGCCGGACCTATTCTGCGTGCCGCGGAGAAAAAGCAATTTGCCTGGCTAGACCAACAACTGCCTGATTTTCAATACCGGCTACCGCGTGAAGACCTGATTCAGATTCGAAAATCATTAATACGACAAAACCCTGCACTAACTCACAACCTGACTCACCTGCGTGAGGAGATTCTTGCCATAGCGCTTGAAAAAGCAGGTTTAGGAAAATCCAGGTCCCGAATACTCGCAGAGCAAGCGGTTGAGGTATTTTTGCAAGGCCGTCATGAAGTAGTTTATTTCGATCATGCTATCAGCTTGCTGGAGAATCTGGCCAAGCAATATACCCTGGCCGCACTTTCGAATGGAAACGCGGACATTAGCCGACTTGGAATTGGAAAGTACTTTTCTTTTAGTTACTCATCTGCGGATGTTAACGCAAGCAAACCCGCGCCTGACATGTTTATGGCTGCGTTGCGGCACCTTGATATCGCACCGGAAGAAGCCGTGCATGTGGGCGACCACCCCGAAAACGATGTTCGCGCTGCGGCAATGGTGGGGCTTGGAGCTATCTGGCTAAATATTGCCGGCCAGGCTCCGCCCGAAAACGTCGCTTACAAAGAAGTAGGATGCCTGACGGAGATACCAGGCTGTCTGAACACATTCTGACGCCTGGTTCAGGAGTGTATTGCGTCTACCTTACCTGTTTCAAATGCATGCGCTCTGATGTAATCCTTAAGCAGGTCTACATCGGGTTCCATAGCTTCGCTTCTCTCTTCCAGCTCTTCAAGTTGGTTTAGGCTTGCATGTTTCAGGGCTTCGATGCTTGCGTCGTCTTCATCAAGCGCTGTCCTTATCGCATCTGGAAATTTCGCCGGGTGCGCGGTGGCAAGACAGACAACGGGTTCGTCACTTTTAATAAGTCGGGCAGCAGCCACACCAACCGCAGTATGTGGATCCAGGACGTATGAATAGTCTTTATAATATTGACCAATAATATCAAGTGTTTCGCGGGTATTTATAGCAACGGCACGAATCGTTTCATCTGCTGGATGGTTATGTTCAAGGCGCACTTCGCCTTTACTCTCAAACTCCTCCATAAACCTGCACACAACATCGGAATCCATACCGGAATTCAAAAACAGGTAACGCTCAAAATTACTGGCTACCTGTATGTCCATTGAAGGGCTCAAGGTAAACTGCACACCGCCCTTTTTGTAGATTCCGGTATTAAAAAAGACCGGCAGAATATCATTTTCATTACTGGCCAAAACCAGCGTCTTTATAGGAAAGCCCATTTTTTTGGCAATATACCCGGCCAGGATATCGCCAAAATTGCCGGTTGGGACACAAAATGATACCGATTGCGTTAAACCCTTACTAAGCTTAAGACTTGCATAGGCATAATAGACAACCTGCGCAAGAACACGGGCCCAGTTTACGGAGTTCACCGCACCCAGGTGAAAACTCTTTTTAAATTCCAGGTCGTTAAATATCGACTTCATCAAAGACTGACAATCATCAAAACTTCCGTTAACTGCCATACAAAAAACGTTATCGTCCGTCACTGTTGTCATCTGCAGCTCCTGCAGGCGACTCGGTTTACCTTGGGGGTACATGATAAAAATACTGATATTTTCTTTGCCGCGCACACCTGCAATAGCGGCACTTCCAGTGTCGCCACTGGTTGCACCCAGTATATTCATATGCTGATTACGACTGGATAACAAATACTCAAACAAGTTACCAAGAAATTGCAGTGCAACGTCCTTAAAAGCCAGCGTGGGCCCATGAAACAACTCAAGAATATGTAGCGGGCCAACGGCTATAAGGGGCGTTACATCCGGGGAATCAAAACTTGAATAACTGCGATGTACGAGGCTGCGGAGGTCCTCAGAGTCAATGTCATCAATATATTCATGCATAATCTCAAAAGCCAGATCCTCAAAATTCAGGCCAAGTAAATTTTCAAGCTTGTTACCAAGAGACGGAATAGTCTCAGGCATCAACAACCCACCATCAGGCGCTAACCCTGCCAGAACAGCTTCTTGAAAATGCATGGGGCTGGTTGCCCCACGTGTACTGATGTATCGCATGCTAATCCCTGAAAAACCATAACCAGGCTATTCTAGGGAAGCCTCACGCAATTGCTACGCAAGCCCTGCATTTACTTTCAGAATTAAATTTATTGACCCGAACTGATAGTGCTTTCGGGCTTATCCAGTGTCTCTGATCGAACAAAGTGGGCTACCGACTCAATAACACCGCCTTTGGCCAAAAACTGCTCAACATCTGTTGCCAGTTGTCCGCGCACAATATCTCGTGCACTTACAGTATGTAATGTTCCTTCACCTGCCGTTCTTCCAGGAATTGGTCCTTCTTTATCCCCGATTGCCATAACTACTCCTGTCGCTGAAATCCATTCAATCTCCATTAACAGGCCAGCCATAAGTTTGCGCAAGCGGATGATGTCAATTTCGTGAACCGAGTCACAGGAATAGAGGGCTATTTTTATCGGTGGAACCAAAATCAATTATCACAGGACAGACCAGGTGCATCCCAATGCAGAATGCACCTGTTCGCCTTAATCTAGAATATGTACCCACGCTCATCGTGAGAAGACAAATCCAGACCAATACCCTCTTCATCTTCATTTACACGTAAGCCCATTGTTGCATCTATTATCTTAAGCAAGACAAAGGAAACTACCCCTGTGTACACCACCGTGGCAAGCACGCCCAAGGCCTGTACACCCAATTGCGCGGCGATGCCACCTTCTTCAACGCCAAAGCCTGCGCCACCCAGTGACTCTGCACAAAAGACCCCCGTAAGCAGGGCTCCAATAATGCCACCCACTCCGTGCACACCAAAAGCGTCCATCGAATCATCGTAACCAAAAATGCGTTTAAGTTTAGAGGCCGCGACAAAACAACCGGCGCCAGCGCACAGGCCAATAACCAGGGCACCCATCGGACCAACCGCTCCGGATGCGGGTGTAATGGCTACCAGGCCTGCGATAGCACCCGAAGCAATTCCCAGCACACTGGGTTTTTTGAATACTGCCCACTCTACAAACATCCAGGACAGTGCTGCGGTGGCGGCGGCAATTTGCGTTACTGCCATAGCCATACCCGCTACATTATCTGCTGCAAGTTCAGAACCTGCATTAAACCCAAACCAGCCCACCCAGAGCAGGCCAGCCCCAATCAGGGTTAAAGTCAGATTATGAGGTGCCATAGCAACGGTGGGATATCCGGTACGTTTACCAAGCACCATGGCAGCAACCAAGCCAGCCACCCCCGCATTGATATGCACCACCGTTCCACCGGCAAAATCCAGAATACCTTTGTTCCCTAACCATCCGCCGTCGCCCCAGACCCAGTGACAGATGGGCGCGTACACAATTGTGAACCAGAAAGTCATGAATACCAACATGCTGGAGAATTTAATCCGCTCTGCAAAGGCACCCACTATTAGAGCAGGCGTAATAATCGCAAACGTCATCTGAAAAGTCATAAAGACGGATTCAGGAATCGTGCCAGTCATAGAGTCGACCGTAAGGCCATTTAAAAATGCCTTGTCCAGACCACCCCAAAATGCGCCTTCGCCCCCAAAGGCAATACTGTAGCCATATATCACCCAAAGTACCGACATCAGCGCACAGATTGTAAAACACTGCATCATTACCGATAGCACATTTTTACTACGCGCCATGCCCGCGTAAAAAAGTGACAGCCCTGGAATAGTCATCATCAGCACCAGCGCAGTAGCCGTTAACATCCAGGCTGTATCGCCGGTATTTAACTCATCCGCAAAAACCGGAAATCCACTTGAGACAAGCAAAGCTGATACCAGCATTTTGGCTCGCACTCCAGCGCGCTTTCCGGGTTGTATTGTTTCACCGCCACAGGCGGTACTTACTCTCGCTTTTTCTTCCACAATGTTCATCCTCTATTAGTCGACCGCTAGACAGCGTCTGCGCCGGTCTCCCCTGTTCGAATTCGGATTAGATTTTCAAGTGTGGAGACAAAAATTTTGCCATCTCCCACTTTGCCTGTGTTAGCCGCACCTGTAATAGCCTCTATACAGGTGTCCAGCAGATCATCGTCAATGGCAATTTCCACCTTTACCTTGGGCAAAAAATCCACAACGTATTCAGCACCCCGGTAAAGTTCGGTATGACCCTTTTGCCGACCAAAGCCTTTTACTTCGGTAACCGTCATTCCCTGAACGCCTATTTCCGAGAGAGCCTCTCTGACATCATCCAGTTTGAATGGCTTAATTATTGCTGTAACAAGTTTCATTATTTCTCCTGACCTAAATTTAAAAGCTGCTGGTATTTCTTTGTGGAAGAAAGTTAGCCAGCAGATTCTCTCTCAATTAGAAGCTTTTCGATACAGATAAGACGATCGTGTTTTCACACAGTTTCGTGCCGGAGAAACAATCTGCCTTTTTAAGATCAGTTCCCACAAACGCAAGCCCCCAATCAACTCCAAGCTGTTGCGTGGATAACGAGACGCTGTAATCAAGATAGCCATCACCCGCATCACCATCAGCCGGGCCAATAAACTCAGTAAACTTCGCATCGTTTTCAAATATGTTCAGGGCTACATGGAAACTCAGGCTCAGGTTTTCAGCCACATCCCTCCCATAGTCCGCATACAGATACCAGAAGGTGCCTGTCTTGGCGAAATAGTCGTCGGAAACTGCCACACCAATGGTGGCATCAGAAAATGACAGACTGGCATACAGCTCCTGATAATCCAGATCGGGAGACGCATCATCTTCCGGGTAAGCGTAATACATGTACCCAACATCGTAACTAAGGGAGTCGCTAATGTTTCCGCCATAACCAGCATACAGATCCGTTTCTATGGCCGCGCCAGAAAACGTAACATTCGACGCCCAGACCCCCAGATAAAAGCCACTTTCATATTCCAGGTCGAAACCACCCTGAATCGCCATTGACCGGTCTCCCTGGGATATTCCTCTAAATCTGTAGTCTGTAGTAATGCTTGCATTGGCAGATATCTCTGCAGCATTAACATTAGTTCCAATACCTAAGCTCCACCCTGCAAGTAAAATTAGTAGCACCTTTCTGTTCATAGTCTCCCCTTTTAATGTTGGACACGCCGGCACGCTGGTTCAGCTGCGGCATTACATATGGAAGAGAGAGCAGTATTCGTGCCACTTTGCTAAGTCGGGGTTAGAACACCCACGAAGCACTCAAAGTCGCTGTTTAAACCGGATACTGCACTGGAACGGAACCATCAGTCGCGGTTAACGCACAATTCTGGTGCAATACACTTACCCGCGCACCGTCCAACCACCTACAGGTATCCCTGTTATCAATACTGGTTACACTCAGCATGGCACGGTAGAATTTTGTCTACATACCATTTTACTGACCGGATGAATTTTAATGACGGAAAAAACAAACTTTATCGAGTCCTTCGCACGTCAACTTTCGCAACAGGTTAGCGAGGCGGTTTCTCTGGTTATTCCAAATTTGATGAACCTGGAAAACACAGCGACCACAACAATTAATCCTGACGACCTAAGCGCAAAGTTAAAACCCATAATTGCACCCATTCTGGAAAAATTCAGCCTTGTGCCAAAAGCCGAATTCGAAGCACAGGCCCGCCTGCTACACAGTTTAGATGAACAGATTCAGATGCTCGAAGCACGACTGCAGGCACTGGACGATACCAGGCAGGAATCATCCAGCAACTAAACTCCCTGATCGCATGCCCAACGCTACCTCTACTGTATTTGCGCGCGCCCTTCGAGGTATAGACGCACCGGGCATCATCGTAGAAACACATATACGGGGAGGTTTACCAGGTTTTTCTATTGTCGGTCTTCCTGAAACTGCGGTTCGGGAAGCACGAGACCGCGTTAAAAGTGCCATTCTGAATTCCGGTTTTATTTTTCCACGAGTCCGCGTCACGGTGAACCTGGCTCCAGCCGATATACCCAAGGAAGGAGGGCGATTTGATCTCAGTATCGCAATAGGCATTTTATGTGCCTCGAAACAACTTCCTGATACAAAACTTATGCAAATGGAAATTCTGGGGGAGCTTGGCCTAACCGGGGATGTGCGCTCCGTTCGAGGAGCATTATCGGCTGCCATTGATGCGAACCTTTGCGGTCGCGCGCTTATGGTTCCTTGCCAAAATCTGGAGGAGGCCAGCCTGCTTTCATGCAATACCGTTTACGGCGTTAGCAATCTGCTTGAAGCGTGCCAAGTGTTAAAAGATACCGGAAAAATCACAACAAATGAATCCCCCAGTATCCCTCGCCACTCCCCACGCAACCCGATTTCTGATCTTCCCCAAGGGGAGGATTGCCAGTTAAATGATGTAAAGGGGCAGTTTGCAGCAAAACGCGCCCTTATTATTGCAGCAGCAGGAGCGCACCACCTATTAATGACTGGCCCACCTGGATGCGGTAAAACGATGCTGGCCCTACGCCTTAAAAATCTGTTACCAGCACCCGACGAACAGGAACTTGCCTCTATAATCAAAATCCATTCTGCTGCCGGTTATTCAGACTTGTCGCGTCTGTTTGCAAACCGACCTTTTCGCAGCCCGCACCACAGTGCGTCAACCACATCCATAACGGGCGGTGGCAGGCCGATTATGCCGGGAGAAATTTCCCTCGCTCACAGCGGGGTTCTGTTTCTTGACGAGCTACCGGAATTTAATCGACAGTTGCTCGAATCTTTACGTGAGCCAATGGAATCAAGAGAAGTAATGATAACGAGGGCAAACTCACGGGTGAAATATCCAGCTGCCTTTCAACTGGTGGCAGCTATGAATCCCTGCCCCGTGGGCCGATCGTGTAACGAAAATTCATGTCTGTGCAGCCCAGAACAAAAACGTCGCTACCGGTCAAAGATTTCCGCACCCATTATGGACCGTATAGACATTCACGTGCAGGTCGAAGCGGTGTGCGAGAAGGACTTGTTTGCAGATCAGGTACCTGTAGACGAAAACAAGCTAAGGGCAGACGTAGCAAATGCGCGTGAGATACAGCTGAAACGTAATGCGGGCCAACTCAATTCCAACCTATCAACTCGAGCACTAAGCACACATTGTGGGCTGGATGACACCTCCCGCAATTTACTGAAACAAGCAATAGCCAAATTTAGCCTGTCTGCTCGTGCCTGTCACCGCTTGCTAAAAGTTAGTAGAACCATCGCAGACCTGGAAAAATCCAACCATATTGAAGCGCATCATATGAGTGAAGCCCTGGCTTATCGACGACCAGCTGGATAGATTCTGAAGGTCTGCTTACTTAACCGCATCCAGCATGAAACCCATTGCAGACCGTAACTCGTCATCTGAACAATCCATGCAACTACCACGCGCGGGCATTGCATTCAGCCCATTCAAGGTGGTATCCCATAAAGCATCAACTCCTTTGGCTAATCGCGGCGCCCATTCTTCAACATTCTGGTATTTTGGGGCACCCGCCACTCCGGCAGCGTGGCAAATAAAGCATGAACTGTCATACACTGCCTGCCCCGATCTTGGGCTTCCACCGGATGCTACAGCGGCCTTCTGGGCACATGCATTACCCGCTTTGCAGACTTTACCAAAAGGCGTCAATCTTTCGCGAACAGTGTCATCAGAGCCTGGCGGAACACGTTGCTCTGCCCAGGCGGAAACCGTTAGAACAAACCCTAGAATTATTAATATTCGTTGCACTAAAACTCACCTCTTCTATCATCATGTACGTTGAAAGCGGCGCGGATTATAGCCAAGTGCGGCCATCTATAAAAGCGGCTCAAGGCTGTTCTATAAAAGCGGCTCAAGGCTGTTCTATAAAAGCGGCTCAAGGCTGTTCCTGAAACCCTCTCAGAAACTGTACCTGCTGAGTATTTCCGCTGCGCATAACAAAAACACTGGTTCCACTCAAAATTGCCCGGGCGGAATAGGATTCATTATCAACCCAGGCAGCCGCTAAACCGGATTTAAACTGCGCATTTCGCACCTTATGCTTTTCACCTTCCAGTTCAATGTCAAAGCTCGTTGCATCCTGATTGTCACGTATTACCCGAACATCCATCTTTTTTCCATCCGCACCCAGACGAAACCTGTGTACGGCGGGTAAGTTCAATCGAAATGCATTTCTTTCCTGCCACGGTATACCGCTCAGCCCCCGAAACAGGTTCGCAACCAGCGCCAGGATAATATCGGTGGTTGAGGTTCGGGGAATCAAATTCGCAAGCTCAACGGCGATAAAGTCTGTATCACAAGCGCCAGCAAGCAGCCCCGGATGCCGAAGCAGATTTTTCAGAAATGCCACATTATGTTCTACACCCGCAATACACGAGCCTTCCAGTATCCCGGACAACAATTGGAACGCAGACAATCTGTTGGTTGCATGTGCGGTCAGCTTGGCAATCATAGGGTCATAATAAATGCTAACTACGGAGCCATCCGCTACTCCTGTATCTATCCGAACACCCTCAGGAATTTCCAGACAGATAAGTTTTCCTGCAGAAGGCATAAAGTTCTTTTTCGGATTTTCTGCATACAGGCGAACCTCAACCGCATGGCCCTCAATCTTTAAATCTGACTGATTAAAATCCAGCCGTTCACCAGCAGCAATGCGCAACTGCCAGTCTACAATGTCAATTCCTGTAATCGCTTCCGTAACCGGATGTTCAACTTGCAAGCGTGTATTCATTTCCATGAAATAGAAAGCCTGCGCCTCGCAGATGAACTCGATGGTTCCCGCACCTTCATACTGAGTGCTACGCGTTATCTGTACTGCGGCATTACATAGCTGTTGGCGAAACTCTTCGCTTATGTCCGGGGCCGGTGCTTCTTCCACCACCTTCTGATGCCTTCGTTGCATTGAACAGTCTCGTTCAAACAAGTGCACGACATTTCCGAACTGGTCTGCCAACACCTGCACCTCAATGTGTCTAGCGTGGACAAGAAATTTTTCAAGCAATACTTTATCGTCACCAAAGGCCTGTCGGGATTCGAGTTGTGCTGATTCGAGCTGGGTTATAAAGCTTTCTGCATTTTCTACGACACGCATGCCACGCCCACCGCCACCCGCGGAAGCCTTGATTAAAACCGGGTAACCAATTTTTTCTGCCTCTATAGCAAGAAACGCTGGGGCCTGATTTTCTCCATTGTATCCAGGTACTACCGGAATACCTGCTTTATCAATCAGGTTTTTAGCTTCAATTTTCGAACCCATCGTTTGAATAACTTCAGCCGGAGGACCAACAAATTTTACTCCTAGTGCGGCGACTCTATCGGCAAATTCCGCATTTTCTGCCATAAACCCATAACCCGGGTGAACCGAGTCAGCACCACTTTCCCTAATAGCACCCAGTACCGCATCCATATCCAGGTAGTTTTCAAGAGCAGCAGCACCCCCCAAACAAACTGTTTCATCCGCCATCTGTACATGCAAACTGTTTTTATCGATGTCAGAATAGATAGCAACCGTTGCTATACCCAGCTTTTTTGCGCTGCGCATTATTCGACAGGCTATTTCACCACGATTGGCTATGAGTAATTTTTTAAGCATATGAATAGTTCTGCAGTTTCACATCCTGAAGATGCCAAATCCTGACTCCTGGGTTTCCATTTCTTGTGTGGCAACCGTCAGCGCAAGGGACAGCACAGTACGTGTGTTACTGGGGTCTATCACTCCGTCGTCCCACAGACGAGCACTAGCGTAATAAGGGTGCCCCTGTTTTTCATATTGCTGACGAATGCCGTCTTTGAAGACTTCCTGTTCAGCTGCATCCCAGGTTTTTCCAGTCCGTTCCATGCCATCACTTTTTACCGTTGCCAGTACACTGGCGGCCTGTTCACCACCCATTACCGATATCCGTGCATTAGGCCAAACCCATAAAAATCGCGCACCATAAGACCGCCCACACATGGCGTAGTTTCCAGCACCAAAAGACCCGCCAATAACCACAGTGAACTTGGGCACTCGCGCACAGGCAACCGCCGTGACCATTTTTGCACCATCCTTGGCAATACCTTTACGCTCATATTTTTTTCCGACCATAAACCCCGTTATGTTCTGTAAAAACAACAAGGGAATTTTCCTGCGGTCACATAACTGTACAAAATGCGCACCTTTTAAAGCTGACTCCGAAAACAGAATGCCATTGTTTGCAACAATACCAACGGGCCTGCCAGAAATATGCGCAAATCCACACACCAGAGTTCTTCCATACAGCTTTTTAAATTCGTTGAATTCAGAACCATCAACTATTCGCGCTATTATTTCCCTGACGTCAAAAGGCGTACGCAAATTTTTTGGCAAAACACCGTAGATGTCTGTAACCGGATACACCGGGTCTGAAATTTCCTTCAAAGCCACCTGATTTTTGTACATCAGGTTGCAGGAGGCAATAATTTCACGTGCCATATTTAGAGCATGTTCATCACTGTCTGCAAGATGATCTGTAACCCCGGAAATTCTGGAGTGCACATGACCTCCCCCCAACGTTTCTGCGTCTACAATTTCACCGGTGGCAGACTTAACCAGAGGAGGGCCTCCCAAAAATATGGTTCCCTGCTCTTTAACAATTATGGCTTCGTCGCACATGGCCGGTACATAAGCACCACCCGCAGTACATGAACCCATAACCACTGCAATTTGTGGTATTCCAAGCGCCGACATATTGGCCTGGTTATAAAAAATCCTTCCAAAGTGTTCTTTGTCGGGAAATACTTCATCTTGCAAAGGTAGAAATGCACCGCCTGAGTCCACCAGATAGATACATGGCAATTTATTCTCGCGTGCGATTTCCTGTGCACGCAGATGTTTTTTGACGGTGATGGGGTAATAGGTGCCGCCCTTAACTGTCGCATCATTGGCAACAATTAGACATTGTTTACCTTCTACGGTACCAATACCCGTGATTATGCCTCCACTGGGAATCCAGTCACCATAAAGCTCAAAACCAGCCAGCTGGCCAAGCTCCAGAAATGCGGAACCAGGATCAATTAGCAGGTCAATTCTATCTCTGGCTAATAATTTTCCGCGTGCCTGATGTTTTTTACGTGAGCTTTCCGGTCCACCCCGCGCAATACGCTCAACAAGCGCACCGAGATTCTGGGTCAGCGCCTTATGGTAAAGTGCATTATCCCCAAAACTTGCAGAATTGGGGTCGATATCAGAGTGTAGAACTGGCATACAAAGAAACCCAGGGGCCAAATAATCGAGTGATTGAAGCCTGAAAGACTATCTGGATACAACAAATTTTGCTACGTCAGATAATGCCTCGGTAAACTTGTCGAATACCTCATGTATCTGCTCCTCATTAATGATCAGGGGAGGGCAAAATGCTACCGAATCACCAAGATTACGCACAATAAGGCCACGGGCTTCACAGCTGGCGGTGCAATAAGCCCCCACACCATCACCCGGATTAAAAGCCTGTTTAGTGGATTTATTCTGCACCAGCTCTACAGCGCCTATCAAGCCTACACCTCTCGTATCACCAACCAGATGATGTGTTTTTAGAGCATGCAACCTTTCCAGGAAGACCGGGCTTACTTTTTCGACATGCTGAAAAATATTCCGCTCTTCCATTAACTCCAGGTTTCTCAGCGCAACCGCAGCACACACAGGATGACCAGAATAGGTGTAACCATGCCCAAAAGTACCGGCCTGATCACTGCCGTCTATTAGCGCTTCATACATAAACTCGGGCACCACCACGGCACTGATGGGCAGGTATGCTGATGAAAGGGCTTTAGCCATGCTCATGGTTGTGGGCTTTATATTATACGTGTCTGCTCCAAAAGCTTTCCCTGTGCGCCCGAAGCCACATATCACCTCATCATCGATAAAGGCTACGTCGTATTTGTTCAGCACCACCTGAATTTTTTCGAAATATCCTTTTGGTGGAGTGTAGACACCTCCGGCCCCCATCACCGGCTCAGCAATAAATGCCGCCACTGTTTCCGGGCCTTCGGACAAAATAAGCTGTTCAAGATTGTCTGCAAGCCTGCTCGAGTAATCTAGTTCGCTCTCGCCCGGTTCAGCTCCCCGATAGTAATACGCCACATCCGTGTGCAGGATGCCAGCAAGAGGAAGATCAAAATTAGTATGAAACGGTTGCAGCCCTGTTAAGCTACCACTGCCTATAGTTACACCATGGTAACCGCGTTGGCGGCTAATGATTTTCTTCTTCTCCGGCCTACCAATCAGATTGTTGTAGTACCACATAAGCTTGATTTGCGTATCGTTTGCGTCAGAACCGGAAAGCCCAAAAAATACCCGACCTGACTCTATGGGCACCATGCTCTGGATTTTTTCCGCAAGCAAAATGCTGGGTTCGTTGGAACGACCACCAAACAGCTGCGAATAACACAACGAGCGCATCTGCTTTTCAGCTACCTGAATAAGCTCTTCTTCACCGTACCCAAGGGCTGTACACCACAAACCTGCCATTCCCTCGATATATTGTTTACCGTGGTTGTCGGTCAAATATATTCCCTTCGCCTCCACCATAATCGTCGGACCCTGCTCATGATGCTGGCGAAGGTTGGTGGTGGGATGTAAAAGGCAGGCTAGATCTTTAGCCTCCAAAGACCCTGGAGAGATTTCGTTATGCAGCAATGATGCCAGCCCTGTATCTTTACCACTGCGTACTTCAGCCATACCTTGTCTCCCTCAGGCTTCTAACACCTGTTTAATATTAGATACAGAATAGTCCAAAGCTTCGCCAACCGCAGTATTCATTACCCGACCAGCATGTATGTTAAGCCCTGCAGCAAAGTGTGCATCTTCTGAAAGTGCTATTTTCCAGCCTTTATTAGCCAGCGCACAAACATATGGCAAAGTTACATTGTTTAGAGCCAGACAAGCCGTTCGAGCTACAGCGCCTGGCATGTTGGTTACACAATAGTGCACAACACCTTCTTCAATATAGGTAGGATCATCGTGGCTCGTAGGGCGGCTGGTCTCAAAACAACCACCCTGGTCAATAGAAATATCAACAATAGCGGAACCTTCACGCATGCTTTTTAGCATGTCACGGGTAACCAGTTTGGGGGCTGCGGCCCCAGGAATAAGTACAGCGCCAATAACCAGGTCAGCGGATTCTACTTCCTTTCTAATAGATTCACCCGTTGCCATAACGGTCCTTAAACTTGCACCGAATGTATTTTGTAACCAGCGCAGACGAGGTACTGACTTATCCAGCACTGTCACTTCTGCCTGCAGGCCAAGCGCCATACTGGCAGCATTACTACCAGCAATACCTCCACCAATAACCACAACTTTGGCAGGCGCGACTCCGGGCACACCACCCAACAGCACACCACTCCCTCCAACCGCTTTTTGTAGTGAGTAAGCACCCACCTGTACCGACATACGCCCAGCTACTTCGCTCATAGGGGTAAGCAATGGCAAACTTCTGTCTTCTGCTGTAACCGTTTCATAAGCTATTGCAGTAGCACCTGACTTCAACAGCGCATCTGTCTGTGGTCTATCGGCTGCCAGATGCAAATAGGTAAAAATGACCTGGTTCTGGCGCAGCATGGCACACTCTTCGAGCTGCGGTTCCTTAACCTTCACAATCAGCTCTGCGTCTGCAAAAACTTCTGCGGCGTTCTCAACAATTCGGGCCCCCAGTTTGGCGTAATCTTCTTTGCTGAATCCGATGCCAATACCTGCATCGGCCTGAACGATCACCTCATGACCATGTGCTATGAGTTCTGCCACAGACTCAGGCGTAAGCCCCACCCGGTACTCGTGAATTTTTATTTCTTTGGGCACACCTATTTTCATTCCCATTCCCCTTTTGCTAGTCTGTTCAATTCTGGCCGACCAGCATACGTGGTTCCAAACCACTTTATCTTGCATAATCGTTGCCGGGAGCTTAAATATCGCAATATACTTGCGTACCAATCAACATAGGCACAATATTTTGGCATGCAGGACAAACTAGACAGAGCAATCCTTCATTATCTTCAACAGAACGCGCGCATTAGCAATACTGCGCTGGCTGAGAAAATTAACCTGTCTGAATCTGCAACGCTCAGGCGGGTACGGCGCCTGGAAGAGAGTAAACTGCTGCGAGGCTACGTCGGTCTGGTTGATCAAAGCGCTGCCGGATATCCCGATAACGTATTTGTGCAAATAACACTTACAGGCCAGCAGCACGACAAACTGGAAGCCTTCGAGCGTGCAGTGAAAAAGATACCGGAAGTAATGGAATGTTATTTGATGTCGGGGGAATCAGATTATCTGCTACGCGTAATTGTCGCGGATGCCAGAGACTATGAACACCTGCACAGTCAGCATTTAACCAGCCTGCCTGGTGTGGCACGGGTTCACTCCAGCTTTGCATTGCGAACCGTGGCAAAAAAAACCGAAATTCCGATACGTAGTTAGGTAGTCGCTATATGATTAAATTCCTTTCATACGAGCTACTCATACGAGCTACGGAAAATGATGAGCATCCATAAACTTCGTCTAATCATGATTTATGCGTTCCTGATCTACCCGCAGGTGGCTGGCGCTGCGGCGCAGAATAGTCTGGAAATGACTGATATGGCACAGGAGTGTTTTCGTAGCGCAAACTTTGTTCCGGTGTTTGAAACACCCGCAAATGTCGAGTTAAATCCCTGCGTTATCGCCATTCGGAATAATAATCTGGCTAACAATGATCTCGCTGCTACTTACTCCAATCAGGGCATCCTTCTTTCCAGCCGGGGCGAACATGCAGCCGCCATAATCAGCCATACCCAGGCTATCGATTTGTTGGAAAACTCCGAAGACTCCGGAATCTTGGAAAGCATTTATATAAATCGCGGCAATACTTATTTCGCCATGCAGGAGTATGAAGCAGCAAATGCGGATTATTCCAGAGTCATCCTGCTTAGCGCAGGAACTCAACACCAGGCGCTGTACAACCGCGCACTGGTATTCAAGGCGCTTGGTTATACGAAGCGAGCGCTTGAAGAGCTGGAGCATGCCTTATTACTCGCCCCCGACAACCTGCGTTACCTGGCTTCGCACAGCTTGCTGCGAACGGATAACTCAATGCCGAAATCCGGATCTGAAACTGCTTGGGAGAAGCCAGGGGAATACCTGGATTAGGCGGCAGTTAAAGGGCAGCAAATTCGCTGCGATTGGTACCGGAGCTGTCAACACAGACAAGCTCAGGCTGCAAACACCCCCTCCTCAATCACAGCCCGTAACGGTACGGTTTCAACCTGTTCTGCAAGTTTAAAGCGCTTATTACCCGGGTATACGATCATCACGGATTCAAGTTGCAAATCTTCCAGGGCGGCGCGGATAGAGGGCGTTATCTTAGGTGTGTCGGTCCGCTTGCAATCGCTGCGACACGTACACCCCACATAGGGAAATCCCGTTGTAACAATGTCTTAACAAACTGCTGGCGCCAGACCAGACTATCTACCTCACTATTTGCAAGAAAAGATAAGGGGAAGCCACCACGTAACTAATGTCGCTCAAAGGCATTCAGCCCCAGTTCCTGTAAATCAAAACCACGTAAAGTCAGGGTCTCACTACGGCCAGCCAGAGATTCCGATGATTGCCTTAACAAAATGACGCGCAAGCGTCGTTTTGCCACATTGACGCGGTCCCGCAAGCACCACTATCCGGCTGCGAGACAGAGCTTGCTAAAGAGCGCTGCATCTAAGTTGCAGATTGATATTGAAGACCCTGTTGAAAGTCACGACCAGGCAGGGTCGCTGGGCAGATACACTCTCTCCGCACGAGTTCCAAGGCGGGTCAGGATTTCATAGCTGAATCTTCCGCTGCTACTCGCAACTTCTTCTACACTCTGATGTGAACCCATAAACTCCAGCCAGTCCCCTTCATGAATATCACTGGCAATGGATGTTACGTCAACAACGGTCAGATCCATGGATAGTTTTCCAACAATGTTGCATGCCCGTCCCCTGAAATAGGCCAAACCCCGATTACCCTGGGATTTTGGTAGTCCATCTGCATATCCCAGCCCAACAGTCGCAAGCAAACTGCGTTCAGAGCAGGTATAACTCGCTCCATAACCAACAGACACACCGGCTTCATGCCAGTGCGTTTGAATTATTCTACCCTCCAGAGTAACCACCGCCTGCATTGGATTCATGCCGTCAACGAAAGGATTTCCACCGTACAGACCAATGCCGGGGCGACATAAGTCTGCATGGTATTCAGCCCCCAGAAGTATCCCGGCTGAATGCGCAAAACTCCTGGGAATAGAGGGGTAGGCTGCAAATGTGCTGCGCATCAGTTCCAGTTGTTGCGCATTGGCGGGGTTATCACGCTCATCCCCACAAGCTAGATGACTCATCAACAGCTTGATGTTCAAACCTTCTATATCCAGATTCTCGAACTCTGGAATCAACATTCCAAGCCGATGCATTCCAGTATCTACATGTATCGCGGCGGCACCCTGCCGGTGCGCACGCTTCCAGATTTCTACCTGTCCTGGTGAATTGAGAACCGGTCGCAGCATATATTCAGCAAAGTAGGCGATGGATTCTTCCCAGGGCCCTTCAAGCACGTACACAATCGGCTGAAAACCCAATTCAGTTGCTACTTGTCTGGCTGAGATTCCTTCCTGAACAGTTGCTACAAAGAAAGTACTGCATTTTGCAGACAACAAACTCTGTAATACTTTAGACAGACCCAGGCCATAGGCATCCGCCTTAATTGCTGCTGCACAAGAGGCAGGTGTGCACAGCTCTGCCAGATAGCGATAATTTGCTACCAGGGCATTAAGGTCTATTGTGAGACGCGTACCAGTGGCTGTGGCGCGCATATTATTCTGTGTTATTGAAGGCCGTTGATATAACTGACCACATCCAGAATGGCCTGGTCATCGGTAAGTGTCATAGCCATGCCACGCATTTGCATGCCCAAAGCATCTCCGGGTGCTGCACCACGTAGTCCTTTCTTGAAGTTCTTTAACTGGCTTACCATGTACCAGTCATTTTGACCCGCCAAACGAGGCCCATTCATTGCAGCGTTGCCTTCACCTTTTGCGCCATGGCAGGTGCCGCAAATGGCATACAATGCCTGCCCCTTGGCCGCATCACCCTGCACCGTTACCGGAGAGGAAACCTGGGGTAAACTTTGGATATGCGCAATAACGTTATCAACAGCTGTCTCATCCACCAGAGTTGCGGCCATTCCACGCATCTGAGCACCCAAGGCGTCTCCTGGTGCACCACCCCTGCGACCTGATCTAAAAGCGATTAACTGATTTTTCAAATACCAAGCTTCCTGACCAGCCAGTTTTGGGCCGTTCATGGTCACAACGCCTTCACCCTGAGCCCCATGGCAACTTGCGCAAAGAGCGTAACTGGCAGCTCCAGCAGTGGCATCCGCTGCATAAAGAGTAAATGAGCAAAAAAGTATGGCAACAACCAGTAATACACGGTACATCAAAATTATCCTGTAATGTTTTTTTGGCTTTTTCGCCAGAAACTCCATCCACTTCGGGCAGAATCGCCAGATCTTCGTTTGTCCTGTCTCCGATCACGGGCAATTTGACTACTGCTTACAATAATCTCCAGCACGCGATTACTGCCGCGGCGGCGCTCATTTGTCGACGACCTACGATCATCACCTGCCCTTCGGCCATCTCCAGACTCATCCTGGTCACTCAGTGGCTTGTTATCCATTTCTCGGAACTCGTACCTGAAATCCGAGTACACTATAACGCGACTAAATCAAAATACCATAGTAGATTAATATCAGTTAGTGAGCGCTTTCAAGCGCTTACAGGCGATAACTGAACCGACCCACTAAACCTGCAAAGTTATAAATCCGCAGAATTGGCTTTTTTAAGATCGAGTTTTACACGCCGGGCGTATGTGGAAGCCTGCAAGAGTGTCCCGGTGCCTTCCTTTGCCAGAGATATAAGTGCGGTATACACCACCCACTCAGCAGACACTTCAAAATAATTTCGTAGTTCCGCGCGTGACTCACTCAAGCCATATCCATCTGTTCCAAGCACACTATAAGTTCCTGGAATCCATTTGCTAATGCTCTGTGGCAGAGCTTTGATATAATCGCTGGCGGCGACGAATACACCGCGTTCCTCACTCAGCAATTCTACCAGGTAGGGCACTTGCTTTTTGGTAGGAGAAACAATGTTCAACCGCTCACACGAGAGCGCATCACGAAGTAACTCGTTGTAGCTGGTAACACTCCAGACTTTTGTCGGGTGACCCAGCTCTTCAAGTATTTTTGCGGCGCGCAGAACTTCCATCATCAACGCGCCACTGCCCAATAAATTTACCTCTGCCTGCTTGCCGTCAAAAAGCGTTTGATACAAATACATTCCCTGGCAGATCGCATTTTCAATGCTTTTACCAGAGACAATATCCGGGCTCGAAGGCAACTCCGGCATCACATAGTTCTGGTTGGTAAGCGTTATGTAATAGAAAATATTCTCCATCTGACAGTACATCCTGTCTATCCCATCCCTAACGATTATCGCAAGCTCGTAGGCAAAAGCCGGATCATAACTTTTCAGGTTCGGAATGGTGTTGGCAACTATATGTGAATGCCCATCCTGATGTTGCAGGCCTTCTCCATTGAGTGTGGTTCTTCCTGAAGTCCCTCCTAGAAGAAAGCCTTTGCACAACATGTCACCACAAGCCCACACCATGTCTCCAACCCGTTGAAATCCAAACATCGAGTAATAAATGTAAAAGGGAATCATTGGTAAGCCGTGGTTCGCATAAGCTGTGCCTGCTGCCATAAATGACGCCATCGCACCCGTTTCGCAAATACCCTCCTGTAATATTTGCCCGTCTTCAGCCTCTTTATATGGCGCAATAGTGTGGGCATCTACAGGTTGATAATTTTGTCCAGTCGGTGAGTAGATACCAGCCTGTCCAAACAGACCATCCATGCCAAATGTTCTTGCTTCGTCTGGCACTATCGGCACCACATACTGACCCAGACTTTTGTCCCGCATAAGTTTTGATAGCATTCGCACCATCGCCATCGTAGTCGACAGTTCTCGCTTACCCGAGCCGGCAAGCATGTCTTTAAACAGCTCCTGTGAAGGTGTTTTAAGTCGTTTACAATTTACCGTGCGTACAGGAACAGGACCTCCAAGCACAGTTCTGCGTGCTTTCAGGTATCGCAATTCATCGCTGTCATTATCAGGCCGATAAAATTTTGCACGCTCCAGATCTTCATCGTCCAGCGGTATACCTAACCGCCGCCCAAAGTCTATACGTGCCTGTGCTGATAGCTGTTTTTTCTGGTGTACAGTATTACGCCCCTCTGAGCTCGGTCCGAGTCCGTCGCCCTTAAGAGTTTTGACCAAAATTACGCAGGGTTTTTCGGTTTCCTGCGCCGCTGCTTTATATGCTGCGTACAGTTTCTTGTGATCGTGTCCACCGCGCTTAATGGAACGAATTTCTTCATCGGTAAGGGATTTCATTAGCTCCCGGAGCGCAGGGGAGGATTCAACCCAGTGTTCTCGAACCGCCTCACCCGGTAACACGGAGTACATTTGATAATCACCATCCAGCGCTTCATCCATACGTTGCTGAAGAACCCCCTTGAAGTCTCGTTGTAATATCGGGTCCCATCCACCACCCCAGATAACTTTCAGTACCCGCCAGTCTGCGCCACGAAAAGCCCGCTCTAGTTCCTGGATGATTTTTCCGTTTCCTCTAACTGGGCCGTCAAGCCTCTGCAGATTGCAATTTATTACAAAAACCAGATTGTCCAAACCCTCCCGGGAGGCTACGTTAATGGTACCAAGGACCTCCGGTTCATCAGACTCTCCATCCCCGATAAATGTCCAGATCTTGCCACCATTTTTTGTTTTTAGGCCCCGTCCCTCCAGGTACTTCGCAAAGCGCGCCTGATATATGGAACCCGGTGCAGACAGGCCCATGGATGCGGTTGGCATCTGCCAAAATTCCGGCATTCTACGAGGATGAGGGTAAGAGGATAAACCACCAGTCGGGTTCAGTTCCCGTCGATATGCGCGAAGTTGGCTTTCCTTTAAACGACCTTCCAGGAATGCGCGCGCATAAACTCCTGGTGCACTATGCGCCTGAAAATTCACCTGGTCCCCACCATAGGTTTCGGATTTATTCCTGAATATGTGGTTTAAGCCAACTTCCATAGCCGTAGCGGCAGACAAATAGGTAGCTATATGGCCACCCACACCTTTACCGTCATCAAATGCTGCCAACACCATTGCCACGGCATTCCAGCGAATAATGTTTTCAATTTTCTGTTCCAGCGCTATGTCGCCGGGATACTGAGGCTCATCTTCCAGCGCAATGGTATTTTTATACGGCGTATTCAGATCAGCTGTTCCCGCAAAAACACCTCGACTAGCAAGATGTTCTCTTAAGCTGGCCAGCAAAGACTGCGCTTCCTCGCCACCACGCTCTGAAATCACACCATCCAGCGCCTCTATCCATTCCTGACACTCTTCCTGCCAGGCCTCAGTAATTGCCTTATGGGAGCGTAAAACTTCGCCATTATTCACTCGTATTCACTCCCGCTATGGTTAATTGTCTGTCTATACAGGGTAAAGCATACAAAAAATGGTAATTCTTATCATTTACGCCGACCTTTCGGTGTGTTAATTGTAGGTTATGGATAGAAACTATTTGGACAACAGAGAAGGCTATGACAGCCCGAGGTAAATTTGTGACGCGAAACAACATTACCCCCCCATCCCCAATACTCTCTGCTACAGAGGGTTTGCGAGCGATTATGGAAGCGGCAAGCTTACTACCCACTCTACCCTGGTTGAACAGCCAGGCACGTGGGGACGGGCACCACGTCTATCTACTACCTGGTTTTCTGGCAACCGGAGCATCTACAACCGTGCTTCGGGCATATCTTGATCGCCTGGGCTACCAAACCTCCAGTTGGGGATTTGGTCGAAACCTGGGTCCACGAGAAAACCTCGCAGCACAGATCGTTGAACGCGTAACCCAGCTCTCCAAACGAACTGGAAGACCCGTTTCGATCATTGGCCAAAGTCTTGGCGGTGTGTTTGCTCGAGAAGTAGCCAAAACCATTCCAGAACATGTGCGACAGGTGCTCACACTTGGCTCACCGTTTGGTACATCCCGAGACGATACAGAAGGTACCAACCGGCTTGTGATGCGTTTTTTCGAAATGGCCAACGGCGAATCTATTTCCGAAATCCGGGGTCGCATGGAAAATCTGCAACAACCACCACCCGTTCCCTGTACTGCCATTTATAGTAAAACAGATGGCGTTGTGTCCTGGAAATCATGTATTGAGTTCGACACACCGCTTAGCGAAAACATTGAAATTTACGCCAGTCACTGTGGTATGGGTTTTAATCCCGCAGTTTATTACATTCTTGCCGACCGGCTGGCACAACCGGAAAATACGTGGGCCAGGTTTGAACGTCATGGAGCCCGAAACTGGGTATATCCTGAAGCCGCCTACGCCATCTGACTTTGCGAATACTTAAGAAATATCCAAACCGCCGTTTATACGACACACGAGCCAGTGCTTATGTCACCCTGGAAGACGTGCGTAAGATGGTGCTCGAGAAAGATCCGCTCAAAGTAATCGATTCGAAAACAGAAAAAGATCTTACCCGATCGGTACTTCTTCAAATAATTTCAGAGCAGGAAACAGAAGGGCATGAACCACTCCTTACCAATAAAGTACTGGAAGCCGTCATAAGATTTTACGGTGATAGCATGCAGGGCATTCTAGGGCGATATATTGAACAGAGCTTGATGACTTTTCTGGAACAACAAGAATTATACAAGCGCCGAATGCGCGATGTATTAAACGCCAACCCGCTGAAGCTGATGGGCAAACTGGCTGATAATAACCTCAACTTTCTTAAAGGTCTGGTTCCGGGCGGTAGCGAAGAAGCTACCAGTCAGAATAACAACATGGCTCCTGACAAGGCGCACTCAGAAAAAAAACCGCAAAAAAAACCAGACGTTTCATCTGATACTTCAGACTAATACTTGCGATCTTACTGCAGTCGACCCTTGGGCGAATCGCTTAGCGACAGGCTCACGGCTACTGGACGATGATCAGATACACTGCAATCAAGCACCTCAAACCGGGATATTTTCAGGGCTGGAGTCACTAACACATGGTCAAGTGCAACAGCTGGATTCCAGCTTGGATAGGTAGGCAGAACATCTTCAGCAGGCCGCAGGTCGGTGCTTTCCAAAGGGGAGTTGAACAAAAGGGACTGCAAATGACTATTCATATCCCCTATTAGAACAACGTGTTTCTCGCCTTCAATCAGATTACGAACATACGCCAATTGCTGATGCCTGGACCGTACACCCAAAGAGAGGTGCAACAATATAACCAGGACAGTCACCCCGGAATAGTTAAATCGCATCGAAATTGCACCACGACCCGGTACACGACCCGGTAGTTTGTGGTCCTCCAGTTCCGAAGGCTTAATTCTCGACAACAGGCCATTGCCATGTTGCGCAAATGGCCCCAGGTCTCTATTTAACTGGGCGTACCAGTATGGAAATACTGCTTTGTCTGCCAGATACTCGACCTGATTTATATAACCGCTGCGCAAGCTCCCCAGTTCAACTTCTTGCAGGGCTACAAGATCATAATCTGCAACCACTTCTGCTATTTTATCCAGGTTCTGCTGTCGCTCAACATGCGGAAGAATGTGTTTCCAGCCCTTTGTGAGATATTGACGGTAAGCAGTGGTGGTAATTCCCACCTGAATGTTAAAACTTAGAAATCGCAAGATGGTATCGGTTTTGGGTACCATCCCAAGAGCAGCATTCGGATTGGAAACAGCTTGCACAGTCGATCTGACAGTTTCTAATGTGCGTGGTATTTTCCAATTTAACAAGTTGGACTGATCCCTGATTGAAGATAAATGCAGCCTTCCCGAAAGCACAGGTCTCAAAGACGGTTTTCGGGCTATCAGCCTTAGTTTATCAAGGGTGCTCCGATTCAAATGTGGCATAGATTACATTTCTCTTCATATTCTCGGAAAATTTGGGGAATGCTGGCCCGAAAAGAGAATCTTGAATAAATCGAACTGAAAATTATCTAGTTGGCTGCTACGCGTTCCTGTTGCACCAAAAAGTCTACTACCTGCAACATACGGGAATTGTTACCTGCCATAACCCCATCAACTACATATTTGCCCGCGACGACCAATGTTGGGACACCTGTAATTCTATACATTCTGCTGTCGGCTCCGGCCTGCTGAACCTGACTTCTTACACCAAAAGAATTAAACACACTAATAAACTCTTGCTCATCAACACCTGCAGTACTGTTGAACAGGCGAGCTATTTGTGCCGCTGTCTGCAAATTAACACCTGACTGATGAATAGCAGTAAATATAGGCATATGAACCTTTTCACCTACTCCAAGTACCTGGGCTGCATAAAATGCCCTGGCAAGCGGTTCCCAGGACTGACTGAACACTGCCGGTATGCGACGAAAATTAACATCGTCAGATTGCTCTGATCGCCAGAGCTCTATCTGCGGGTCGAAGCTATAACAATGCACACATCCATAAGAAAAAATTTCTATTACTTCAATTTTGTCAGCATTCTGAGTTTGTACTGGAACTGGCAGTTTTTTGAAGTGCACACCCTCTTCAAAGATCTGTTCACCGACTAGCTGAGATCCAAAAAACATACAAGCCCACAGACAAAAACCTCTAAGTAATAAACTCATTTTGATTCCTTCAAACGAAATATGGATCCCGTGTTCTTTGACCCCGAAAAATTCAGAAATGCTGCATTTGGTACTAACCAACTTCGAACTAATGCAGCCCCTGCACATAGTTTGCCACCGCCCGAATTTCTCCATCGGTAAGGCCACCTGCAATTTGGCGCATCATACCGCCGTTATTGTCATCGGTTGTACGCTCACCCTCGCGGTATTTTCGTAGTTGCTCTACGACATAATCCATTGATTGTCCTGAAATTTTCGGAAACCCCGCCAAACTATTACCCGACCCGGACGGCGAGTGGCAGGCTGTGCAGGCGGATACATTTTTTTTGAGAATTCCACCACGATAAATTTTTTCACCCAAGGCAAAATTATCATCTGAGGATTGGCCTATCGCACCGGACAACGACGCATAGTAGGCGGCTAAATCCTGCAATTGTTGTTCGCTCTTGCCAATTAATTGACCGGCCATCAGCGGAGCCAAGCGCTCACCTGACTGAATCATACGCAACTGATCTGCCAGATATCTTTCATTTTGTCCGGCCAATTTTGGGTACTCTGGCATCAAACCCGTATTACCATCCTGCCCATGACAGGCTGCACAGGTAGTTGCCAATGACTTTCCAGCATCAACATTTCCACCAGCTGAAGCTGAATTACTGAATGTTAAACCACACAATAGTAGTACTACAGTCAGGTTGGCCGCAGCCGAGTTTACAAATCGCATATCTGAATTTCGTCCTTCTCTCAAAACAATTCTGCTGACTAGAGCAAACACAACAAGCCCAATACGGGCAAATTTCATTGGTCACCCAGCGCTAATGCCTACCAGTAGAATTATACATCCGGTAAAATCCGCGGATTATAACCCATCGCGCAGGGAAATGAGTGACTGACAAGACCATAGCTCCAAAAAAGACTCGAGAAAAATCGCTTCGAATCGAGGCAGAATTTCTGGTGAGTGCTGCAAACACGAAACAGTATCCGGAGGAGACTTCGAATGAGGTAGCCTTTGCAGGTCGCTCCAACGCAGGTAAATCCAGTGTTTTAAATTGCCTGACAGGCAATAAACAACTTGCTCGAACCAGCAAAACCCCTGGCAGAACGCAACTAATTAACTTTTTTGATACGCCACATAACGGCAAGCTTGTGGATTTGCCCGGGTATGGTTATGCAAAAGCCTCACAAAAACAGAAGGCCATTTGGCGAGCTCATAATGAAAGCTACTTATCACAGCGAAAGTCCCTTACCGGCCTTATACTGGTAATGGATGTTCGGCATCCGTTCCAGCCATTTGATTTACAAATGCTCGATTGGGCCATTGAGTCAGATTTCCCAATGCACATTCTGCTTAATAAAAGCGACAAACTTAAGCAGGGACCCAGACTAAACACTCTTCGCATGGCTCAAACGCGGGTTTCTAAAAATGCAGGTCTGAGTATTCAGCTTTTTTCAGCCAAGTCAGGGCTGGGTCTGGATCAGGTGCGAGAACGCATCATCACCTGGTTCGATATGCAGAGATAGGGAACCTCCAGACAAAAAAAGCCCTGGATAATATGCTTATCCAGGGCTGGCTGCCCAGTTACGCTACGGGGGGCGTTATGGAGAGAGCATCACTATGATGGGTCAGGAAGCAGATGCCCCGCAGCCACTATTTTAGACGGCTACTCCCGGCTAGAAGTTCCGAACTATCAAAAAACAACTTAATGTGCCACATCCCAGTTTTCGCCAGTCCCTATCTCCACTATTAATGGCACGCTCAGTTGGGCCGCGTTTTCCATATGTTCAGTCACGCCAGCAGACAGCATTTCAATTGCATCCTCAGCTACTTCAAAAACCAGCTCGTCATGTACCTGCATCACCATACGGGCATCGATATCGCTTGCAGTCAGCCACCCGTCAACCGAAATCATGGCTATCTTGATAATGTCGGCAGCGGTTCCCTGCATCGGTGCGTTAATGGCGGTTCGCTCTGCTGCCTGTCTCCGCTGACCATTTCGTGCATTAATTTCTGGTAAATATAGCCGCCTGCCAAACACTGTTTCTACATAACCTCTGCTTCGTGCTTGATCCCGGATATCATCCATATAAGTTTTTACACCCGGATAGCGAGAAAAATACATATCAATATAATCAGCGGCAGTTTTTCGACTCACTTTCAACTGGCGCGCCAGGCCGAATGCAGACATTCCGTAGATCAGACCAAAGTTGATTGCCTTGGCACTACGACGCTGATCGTCCGATACACCCTCTAAAGTCTCTCCAAAAACCTCAGCAGCAGTTAAACGGTGCACATCAACATTGTGTTCAAAAGCTTCCGTCAATCCAGGATCCTGGGAAAGATGGGCCATAATCCGCAACTCTATTTGAGAATAATCTGCAGCCAGAATACATTTCCCTTTCGGTGCGATAAATGCTTGCCGGACTTTTCGACCTTCCGCGGTTCGAATAGGAATGTTTTGCAAGTTAGGGTCGGATGAAGACAAACGCCCTGTCGCTGCAACTGCCTGGTGATAAGAGGTATGAATACGCCCGGTGTCCGGGTCAATTTGTAAGGGCAGCTTGTCTGTGTAGGTTGACTTCAGTTTGGCCATACCCCGATATGCAAGAATTATTCGGGGTAACTCGTATTCTTCAGCCAATTCAATAAGCACCGGTTCTGCAGTTGAAGGCTGCCCTTTGGGCGTTTTTTTCAGCACGGGCAAATTCAGCTGATTATAGAATATTTCCTGCAATTGCTTCGGTGAAGCCAAATTGAAATTTGATCCGGCCTCGTCCCAGGCCTGCTGCGTAAGATCGTTCATTTTTATGGCAAGCTCGGCGCTCTGCTGTAAGAGCAAGTCTCCATCGACCAGGGTTCCGGTGCGTTCTACTCTGGACAGAACCTGAATCAATGGCGTTTCTATTTCGCTATATACCTTGCGCAATCCATGTTTTGGTGTCTCTGTGGAACCCAGTAAGGGCCAGAGATGTTTATGTAGCTTGAGAGTTACGTCAGCATCTTCCGCAGCATAAACTGCAGCCTGCTCCAGATGAACTTCATCAAAGGTAATTTGCTTAACCCCCTTGCCACACACGTCTTCAAAAGGGATCGTTTCAATGTTTAGATAATATCGAGCCAGGGCATCCATATTGTGTCGGGTTGCTACACTGTTTAATACATAAGACTGCAACATTGTGTCATGTACCGGACCCTTAATTCCTATTCCATAACGCGCCATAATGCTCTGGTCATACTTAAGGTTCTGGGCAACCTTTGTTATTTTTGGGTCTTCCAGAATCTGCCTGAACGCTTCAAGCGCTTCATCCATTGGTATTTGGGCGGGTGCTCCAGGATAATTGTGCGCCAGAGGAATATACGTGGCTTCATCGGCACTGATAGAAATGGAAACTCCTACCAATTTTGCCTGCATGTAGTTAAGGCTGGTCGTTTCGGTATCAAAGGCGCACAGTCCAGCTTTTTTAACGCGCGCGAGCAAATTTGTTAGTTCACTCAGCGTGAATATCGTGGTGTAATTTCTCTCTAGTTTTCCAGCACTCGCATCTGGTTCTGCAACATTGTTTTCTGAAAAGCCTTCACTCTTCTGTTGGTTGGACGATTCACTCGCGCCCTCCAGCTCTTTTAGCCAAGCTCTAAATTCCAGCCGCGCATACAAAGCTCTTAATGCCGACTCATCAGATACCACCGGAGGCAGTTCATCAAGTTTCATCTCCAGCTCAAGGTCGCACACGATGGTAGTCAGCCTCTTTGAAAGCGGTAACTGATCCAGTGAGTTTCTCAGGCTTTCACCAACCTTGCCTTTGATCTGATCTGCATTTTCAACTACGCCATCCAGGCTGCCGTATTCGTTCAACCATTTTGCCGCTGTCTTTGGACCCACTTTAGGTACCCCCGGAATGTTGTCCGAGGTATCTCCCATCAAGGCGAGATAATCAATTATAAGTTCAGGCGGCACACCAAACTTGTCAATAACACCCTGTCGGTCCATATGAGTTTCAGACATCGTGTTTACCAGGGTCACATGTGGTGTTACCAGTTGTGCCATATCCTTATCAGAGGTCGAAATAATGGTGTGTATTTCTTTGTCGCTTGCCTGGGCTGCCAGAGTGCCTATAACGTCATCAGCCTCTACCCCTTCAATAATCAATAGTGGCAAGTTCCACGCCCTTATAATTTCATGCACATCGCTAATCTGTACCCTTAAGTCATCTGGCATAGGTGGTCGATTAGCTTTGTAGTCTGCGTACATATCATTTCGAAATGTTTTACCTTTGGCGTCAAATACCACCACTATGTGACTACCCGGATAATCTACTTTCAGCCTCCTGAGCATAGATATCACGCCTCGGATAGCCCCGGTGGGCTCTCCATTGGAGGTACGTAAATCCGGAAGGGCGTGATAAGCCCTGAAAAGATAGGAGGATCCGTCTACTAGCAGTAAAGGTTTGTCGTGGCTCATGTTTTCAGTCAACATTGCAGTTCGTCACACGCTAGCATAAATATGCACATGAATAGAAAAGCTATTTTTCATATACCATTGTATCTCGCTGGCATAATGTTGTTCTTTACCCCCTCAACCACCTTAACTGCCGCGCCAGCCCTGAAGGAATTGAGAGGGCCCGATGTAGTAATTATCGAAGGCGAGGAACGCACTGTTTACGAGTACCGTCAAAGTGGCCAACTTCGAATGATAAGAATTGTCCCAAAAACAGGTAAACCCTATTACCTTGTTCCCATGGATCAAACAAGAAATTTCGGGGATCTGGAGCAAGCCGAAACACTCGTTAAACAATGGGTCATTATAAAATTTTGAGCTCAACGACTTCCAGCCTAAGTAAAAAGCAGCTTAAATCCATTTTTTCAAACTATGATCTGGGAGAAGTATGCAGTTTTTTACCGAAGGTACATGGACAGAAAAACACCAACTACTTTGTCACCGTGAGCAAGAATAAACCGGTAAAAAAGAATTCGGCTCCGTCTGAAACTGATGATTTTGTACTCACCCTCCTGGAAAATGATCACCAACTAAATTCCTTTCTTAAGCCTCTGCTTAAGAGTTGTACCAAAGCCGGGCTCCCTGTCCCTCGGCTATGTCCCACTAAAACAGGCGCACTAGAGAGCAGTTTTAACAACCAGACCATCTTTATCTGCTCCCGCATACGGGGCCAGCACGTCTTTAACCCAACACTGGCCCAGTGTGCTTCAATCGGAAGGTTTCTTGCTCGATTCCACCTCGCCAATGCTGCGCACGAGGCAAGTCCACAAAATTTTCATGCTGAACAACTACTGCAACAAGCAGAAAAGGTGCGGGCACATATGCCTCCAGCGGATGCAAACCTTTTACACGACAGTATAAGCGGTGTTCGTTCAATGCTTGCCCGCTCAGACCTTCACAATTTGCCAAAGGGTTTGATACATGGGGGTTTGTCTCGTGACGGGGTTTTGTTTAACGAACGGGGTTTATCTGGAGTGCAGGATTTTCATCGGGCTGAAAATAGCTTCTGGATGCTTGATCTGGCAGTGGCAGTTAACGATTGGTGTGTGGTCGGCAATGGTGCACTGAATATCAACCAGGCCCGGGTTCTCATTGGTGCATACCATCAAATTCGAAGTTTAACCAAAGAAGAATTCTGGTACTTTCCTCTATTTCTATTATTTGCTGCTGTTAACAGTTGGCTAGAGCATTTGAATAGCCTAATTTGTTCAGAAAAGACAACGGCATTTCGAAACATTGTCGCACGACACGTTTCACGCCCCTTTCATCTGCAGGTGCGACAGCTTTAGAAAAGCCTAAAAATTAGCCGACAGGGTGCGATAACTATCCGCTATCTGATCTACGCTGTGTGGCATTTTTATGAAGCCATGATAATGTCCACGAGGATTTAGTAACACTATGTTTCCAGAATGCTCAACCTGATAACCAACAGCGCTGTTCAGATCCGGCACCTTTCCATAAGCTACGTTAAGCTGTTGTGCCAACTTTCCAATCTCCCGGTTGTCGCCCGTTACTCCGATAAACCGTTCTGAAAAATTTCCCACGTACTGCTTAAGTGTAGGTACATCATCTCGCTCCGGATCTACGCTCACCAGGACCACCTGAAAATTATCGTATAACTCCGGCTGGCCCGCCTCTGCCAAACGGCGCTCTACCTGGGACAGAACCGAGAGCGTCACGGGGCAAATGTCTGGACAGGATGTAAAACCAAAATAAACAAAAGACCAGACACCACGAAGTTGTTCTAATCCAAATTGTTCGTTGCGATGATCTACCAGCGAAAACCCTGCAACCTCTCTGGGGCGAGGTAATACAAACGTGCCCAGTTCACGCAAAGCTTCATCACTTAATATGGGCGTGCGGGTTGTGTTGTACACCAGCGCTGCCAGCACAAGCACAACAAAAAAGACACACGCAATAACCGTTTTACGTATTCCGGGATACTTAGCCGTTTTCATCAAATTTTCACCCTGGAAGAAACCATCCGTGCATTCACCGAGATCACCGACAACAACAACAAAACACCAACACCGTTATGCATCGTCGCAACCCAAAGCGGAATAGAAAACACCACGTTAGCTATTCCCAGCGCGAGCTGGCATGCAAGCAAGGCAAACATAAAATTGACCGCTACACGGCTTTCTTTCGAAACCGCATCCCGTGACAACATTCGTAATCCTAGAATAAGCAGGGCAAACAGGGTAACAACCGCACCGGAGCGATGCATCATATGAATCGCAACCCGGGCATGGCCACTCATCAAACCGCCCAGGTAATTGGGACCCAGCGTTTGAAACACGTCAAAGCCCTGCTTCAGATCCATCTCCGGCCAAAATTCATTCTGACAGGTAGGGAAATCGGGACAGGCAAGGGCAGCATAGTTAGAGCTTGTCCATCCACCCAGTGCTATCTGGAAAACCAGAATAACAAGTCCCAGACGGGCATGCCTTCTGATGCTGGTATCCGAAACTAGTATATCGGCACCAGGTAAAGTCCTGGAGGGCAACCCATATCGGTCAAGTTTCAAACGAATCACCCACAACAGGGAGAGTGTTGCAAAACCACCCAGCAAATGGGTAGTCACTATTTGAGGCCATAACTTAAGCGTTACCGTCCACATACCAAATGCAGCCTGACAAATAACCAGAACAAGTAAAACGGTACACAAAGTCGAAATTCTGGAGCTACGGAATTGAGCATTTTCGCGCGAGTACTGAAATGTAAACCAGGCAATGCCAAGAATGAGCAAGCCAAGCGCACCCGCAAAATATCTATGGATCATCTCCGGCCAGGCTTTTTCGGATTCTACCAGAGCGTCCGGAAATCGTTCCTGTGCCTGTGCAATTTCCTCGTGACTTTCCGGAACACTCAGAAAACCATAACAACCGGGCCAGTCGGGGCAACCTAAACCTGCATCAACAAGCCGGGTAAACGCGCCGAGTACAACAACTACAAAGGCCAACAAAAGACCAATATTTGTAAGTGTAATTAGTCGCTGCGTTTTCTTATCCAATGCGCGATACCTTCAGTAATTTCTTTAGATCGTCCAGCACAGGCTTACCTGCCTGCGAGTATTGATAATAAAGAACTATGTTTGCCAGCGGGTCTACAATATATACGCCCGCTTTCAGCACGCCAAGTTTACCGCGAAATCTACGCAACTCCGGATATTTTTTTTCAATGTCCGCGGCACTGTCTGCATTTTCCATATGTGCCGGCTGCAGAGATACCCAGGCTCGCCTTACCCGCGACATATCCTTGTTTAACAAAACATGTGCTCCGCGAACCAGATGCAAAGCCTCTTCACAAGAGCCCCCGCAAGATTTTTCACTGACTACCAGCAACCACCAGACTTCCTGGCCAGTCAGACTTAAGCTCTCTCCTCGTAAGGTACTCAAGCCCAGTTCATCTGCAGAAATAATTGGGTTCTGCAATTGCCCCTTACTCGTAGAGCCCCACGGCTCTTTTCCCTGAACGATAAAATACAGGAAATAGGCAAATCCGAGTGGCACAAGCGCTACGGCACACAATTGAATTAGCCTGCGTTGGCTAATCGTCTTTTTTTTCGACTCCATAGTATTAACCTTGTTTTCGAACAAGAATTATTAAACCGATTAACAGAGTAATCGCCAAACCAAACCATTGCACCGCGTAAGCAGTATGTCGCTCGGCTGAAAAGCTCACCTGTCGAATTTGAACAACAAAGCTACCCGCCTGTCGTGCTTCAAGCCGCAATAAGTAGGGAAATACCTGCACGCCCATTATCTTTTGCAGGCGTTCCATATTGATTCTTTGAATACGTTTCGGCCATGTCGTATCCAGAGCAGAATCTTTCAAGAGAGGCACGAGGCCCAGATTAGGCCAGACTACACCCTGCAGCATAACCTCATTCGAATGTACTTCGGGGTGGGGAAGGTCTGCTCGACTTGTTCCCGCGGGAATCCAACCCCGGTCTATCAAATAGTATTGTTCAGTATTGCTTTCAAATACCGTTATTACCCGGTAGCCCACCCGGGTCTTGTACGTCTGGTTATCCAACAAAAAGGTCTTCTCTCCTAAATAGCGCCCGGTAAGGTTCAGTGACCTGAAGGCAATTTCAGGGTTTTTATCCTTAACATATTTCATGCCTTTCAGATTCTGTTCCACAAGCGGAAGCGCAGCCAGATTATCAAAATATCGAGCTTCCAATGTTCTTTTGTAGGCAGCTCGATCAAGCTGCCATACGCCGAGCCAACACAATCCAGCAACGAGCAGCAAGCAAAGTGCTAGCAAGTAAGGAGACGCTCGATTTTTTGACCAGAAGGATGTCATGCAGGTATTCGTTAGTTTAAGCTGCGCGTATTATGGAGGTGGTTACCGAACTCCAAACTGAAAGAGTTACGCTGTGTTAAAAGGAATAATTGTTCTACTTCTAATTGGTATCGTCATAAGTTTGTTTGGCGGTCTTGCATTTATGTTTAAAGATTCAGGTATACCTGACTCCAAACGTACTCTCTACGCGCTCGGCATTCGTATTGCCCTGGCGAGCGCTCTGGTTCTGCTAATTTTTTATGGCTTAAACACTGGCGAACTGGTATTTAAAGCACCGTGGCATCGATACTGATCAATACAGGTACACGAAAAAGAACAAAAATACCCAAACAACATCTACAAAGTGCCAATACCAGGAAGCTGCTTCAAAACCAAACTGGTCCTCACTGTTAAAATGCCCCTTAAAGGCACGAACCAGCTGAACCGCAAGAATAAAGGTGCCCAGGGTTACATGAAAACCATGAAAACCAGTCAGCAAAAAGAATGTTGAGCCGTAGATTCCTGTACCCAGTGTAAGACCAAGTTCGGTGTAGGCATGAACATATTCTTCTATTTGCAGGAAGATGAAAATAACACCCAGCACAACCGTTATTCCCAACCAGAGCTTTAGTTTGTTCCGAATTCCATTTTTAAGTGCAGTATGGGCCATATGCACAGTTACGCTCGAAGTAAGCAATATTACGGTATTCCAGAAAGGTAGATACGAACCCCACTGACTCAGCGGTGGTGGTGCCATCGACTCGCCAGGGTTTTGAAATACTGCAGGATCCGGGTTTTCAACAATAGGCCAAACCGCCTGAAACGCCGGCCAGAGGTAGTCTCCTGTCATTGCTTTGCCACCTTCACCACCCAACCAGGCCATTGCAAAATTTCTGCTGTACAACAGTGCACCAAAAAATGCCGCAAAAAACATGACTTCAGAAAAGATAAACCAAGCCATTCCCCAAACGTAGGACTGTTTTAACTGCGCATTGGCCAAACCCCTGTGATTCTCTTCGATTACTTTTCCATACCAGGCAAACAGAACCGCAGATAAAATGGCAAAACCCGTAAAGAACAAAAACTGTGTTGGGTCATCGCTGCCGGTTTTAACGCCCACCAACCAGGTCGCCAGACCATATACCATAGTTGCTATGCCAAATGCAGCCCAGGCCGGATACCAGCTACTTTCGGGTACATAGTATTGTGTATGGTCTTTTATCGACATCGAATCAAATCTCCAAAACGGGTTTAACCATTCTTGCCGGATGAGATCAAGTCTCGTGCCGCCAGGTTGGTTACATCAAATAATGCATAGGATAAAGAAATACTGGTAATGTTTTTTGGCAGCTCGGGGCCAATTATGAAGCGCATTGGCATATCAAGCTCCTCTCCCGGATTCAGCATTTGCCGGGTAAAACAAAAACATTCTGTTTTATGAAAGTGTTGCGCAGCAGCAGATGGGCTTACAGAAGGGACGGCCTGAGCAACCATAATTCGATCGGTGGTGTTTTTTACGTGGAACACTACCTCTTTTAACTCACCGGGGTGAACGCGTACTCCGCCTTTTTCAGAATAAAAATCCCACGGCATCCCTCCGTTGGTATTGGTAATAAAATTTACTTTGATCAGGCGGGACCGATCCGGCACCAGCATTGCAGCATCATATTGATATGCGCTGTCTTCGGTTTTTCCATTCAGGCCAGTAATATCACACAACAAATCATAGAGAGGGACCAGTGCAAAGGCAAAGCAAAACATTCCGATACCCATCAGAACGAGCTTGCCTACAGTTTTGGAGTTGCGCTGGTCCATTGTCTAGGAATGCACCTCACTTTCGTCGAAAACAGGTGGCTCAGTGAATGTGTGGTATGGCGCAGGAGAGGCAACCGTCCATTCCAGACCATGCGCACTTTCCCAAACCCGGTCTGTTGCTGGCTTTCCACTTCTAATGGTCTTAATAACCACATACAGGAAAAACAGCTGTGAGAAACCGAACAAAAACGCACCGACACTGGAAATCATATTGAAATCTGCAAACTGCATGGCGTAATCAGGGACGCGTCTTGGCATACCGGCCAGGCCAGAAAAATGTTGCGGAAAGAACGTTACATTCACGCCAACAAACGACAACCAAAAGTGTATTTTCCCCAGGGATTCGTCATACATTCGGCCACACCATTTTGGCAACCAGTAATATACCGCCGCAATAATCGAAAACAGAGCTCCGGGAACCAGCACATAGTGAAAATGTGCAACCACAAAGTAGGTGTCATGGTATTGGTAATCAGCCGGAGTTATCGCAAGCATCAATCCTGAGAACCCACCAATGGTGAACAGGATGACAAAAGCAATGGAAAACAGCATGGGCGTCTCAAACGTCATCGAACCCTGCCACATGGTGGACATCCAGTTAAATACTTTCACGCCAGTAGGAACTGCGATAATCATTGTGGCGTACATAAAGAATAGCTGGCCGGCGAGAGGCATACCCACCGTGAACATATGATGCGCCCAGACAATAAATGACAGGAAGGCAATAGAACTCGTTGCATAAACCATGGAGTCGTAGCCAAACAATCGCTTTCTGGCAAAGGTGGGAATGATCTGCGACACAACTCCAAAGGCCGGTAATATCATAATGTAAACTTCCGGATGCCCAAAGAACCAAAAAATATGCTGGAACATCACGGGGTCACCACCACCAGCAGCATTAAAGAACGAAGTTCCAAAATGAATATCGAACAGCATCATGGTTACCACTCCAGCCAGTACCGGCATTACCGCCAGCAACAGATAGGCCGTAATTAACCAGGTCCATACAAACAGGGGCATCTTCATCAGGGTCATGCCCGGAGCGCGCATATTAAGTATCGTGGCAATGATATTTATTGACCCCATAATGGAGGACGCACCCATTATGTGTACTGCAAAGATAAAAAATGTAACGGAATCCGGCGCATAGGTTGTGGACAGGGGGGCATAAAAAGTCCAGCCAAAATTTGGACCACCACCAGGCATAAAGAGCGTGGAAATTATCATCGCGAAGGCGAAAGGTAAAATCCAGAATGACAAATTATTCATGCGTGGCAGCGCCATATCCGGCGCACCAACCATCAGCGGAACCATCCAGTTCGCCAGACCAACAAACCCTGGCATGATGGCCCCAAAGACCATAATAAGGCCATGGTTCGTGGTCATCTGATTAAAAAACTCAGGCTCGATAAATTGCAGCCCGGGTTGAAACAGCTCGGTGCGGATAATTAACGCTAAAACACCACCAATAAGAAACATAGTGAAGCTAAACCAAAGATAGAGCGTGCCAATATCTTTATGGTTGGTGGTATATAACCAGCGCTTTATGCCGGTATTTGTTGGGCCATGGTGATGATCCCCATGTGAATTTTCCAATACTGCACTCATGAGAACCTCCTATTGCGTTGAAAACAGATTAATAACATCTCTGGGCTGTGTGATGTCGTCGGTATTATTGCCCCAGGCATGGCGTTCGTAATGCACCACAGCTGCCAGCTGGGCGGCGTCCAGCTGCTTTCCAAATGCCTGCATGGCTGTGCCGGTAACCCCTTCGTACACCAGCCGCAAGTGCTCATCACGAGCGCCGCTGGTCACAGTAGACCCAGCAATAGCCGGGAACACCGGTGGCAGGCCTTTACCATCAAGTTGGTGACAGGATGCGCAAAAAGTTGCATACACCTTTTCACCTTCAATCATCAATTCGTCGGCGGTAAATGTTTTGCTCAGCGCTTCGACCCGAACAGATTCAAGGGCTACCCGCTCCTGGTACCACGCGTCATACTCAGCCTCCGGTAAGGCTTCGACCACTATCGGCATAAACCCATGGTCCTTACCGCAAAGCTCTGTACACTGCCCGCGATAAACGCCCGGCTCGTTAACAATTGTCCACAGTTCGTTCAACATTCCCGGTACTGCGTCGCGTTTAATTCCAAAATCAGGAACCCACCAGGCGTGGATAACATCGTCCGAAGTTATGAGGAAACGAACCTTTCTATTGATTGGAATGCGCAATATATTATCAACTTCAAGCAGGTAGTTTTCCCCCTTTACCTCCTTGTTATAAATTTGATCCCTGGGTGTGGATAAATTGCTGAAAAAACTGAATGTGGAATTTAAATCCTCGTCCAGATACTTGTACTGCCATTTCCACTGATAACCGCGTACTTCAATACTCAGATCTTCGCCTCCCGTATCGTACATCTCAATCAGTGTTCCTGTGGCGGGGATGGCCAGGGCCACCAGGATGATCATGGGAATAATGGTCCAGACAAATTCAAGCTTCAAACTTTCATGAAATGTCGCCGGAACATAACCACGGCTTTTGCGATGCAAGTACATAGAAACAAACATTGCACCAAATACCCCGGTGCCAATAACGACACACACCCAAAGCATTATCATATGCAAGTCATAAACCGCGTGACTGATATCCGTTACACCTTGCCGCATGTTCAGTTCGTCCGCTGCCACCATCCAGGAGCAAGCAAAGGACATACACACAGCAACGATTCTGGTTAGGTGTGTTTTCTTCAACATGTAATTAGTCACTATAAAACCCTGTTCTATTTTATGGTAATGCAGCCCGGCCATTTCTGTAACTATTACCGCAGTATTAACGCATAGTCACACACTGTTGCCCTCAACATATTATCTGTTTCGGCACTGTATAAAGTCAGTGGATTTAGAGCTCCGCCATAATTGGGGTCAAAATCTGCATTACGATATTTAGGAAATCCCAAACAACGCCCCAAAAGCCTAGCTCAAACGGGGGCGCATTATATCAACGTTCTCTGATTACACAATAAAATCAAACATTGGTGTTTACGTAATTACACCTAGGTGAGAAACAGCAAGCGAACAGACTAAGATTGCTTCTGCGCCACGCGCAGTTCTTCAATTACTGCTGCACTATCTGGCCGAATACCACGCCATATCAGAAAAGCTTCGGCCGCCTGTTCAACCAGCATTCCAAGACCATCCGACGTTGTTTCTGCTCCTTGAGCCTGAGCAAGTGAGCAAAAACCCGTCTGCCCCTCAAGCTGGTAAAACAAATCGTAGCAAAAGGCACCAGCGCACACTTTGGGAATTTTCAAGTGCTCACCTCTAGCCCCGGCAGACGTAGCATTGATTACCAAATCGTAGCTGGCCGCACTGTCATCCAGCGTACATACAGCAATATGTTTAATTTCCTGGGGAAGAATACGGGTTATATCCCGCCCGAGGGATTGCGCCCTGGAAAGAGTTCGATTGGCAATAGTTAGCTCTGCGCCAGCTTCCAGCAGAGGGCCAACAATGCCTCGACAAGCACCACCAGCACCTAGAATCAGAGTTTTCAAGCCTACAGGGTTAAGCCCGATATTTCGCGTAAGGTCGCGCAACAGCCCCTGGCCATCAGTGTTATAGCCCTTATAGCGATAGTGCCGCGATTGAGAAGCGCCTCTTTCCAGCTCCGCGTCACCAACCACAAATGCGGCAATGGTATTAACTGCTCCCGCAATACGCGCCTCTATGGATGTTTCTTGCACCCAGGCCGCAGCTTCTTCCTTAAACGGCAAGGTAACATTCAGGCCAAGCCCCCCCGCATCAAAAAATTGCTGCACTGTTTTTGTAAAAGAGCCTTCAGCGAGTGAAGAGCCTTCAGCGGGTAAAGAGCCTTCAGCAGGTAAAGAGCCTTCAGCAGGTAAAGAGCAATTGGCAAGTATTCGACCGTATTCAATATCTTCGCCTGTCTGTTCCCCAAATAAATGGTGAATTTTTGGCGACAGGCTGTGCTTTACAGGGTTGCCAACTACCGCATATTTGTTAGTCACCGGACGCTCCGCGTATAACTTTAAGGCTGCGAGCATCTGAAATTTGGCTGGCTTGGCCCACCATATCCTTGTCCGAACCTTCAAGACCTATCCGCCCAGGTAAATAGAAATCTACCCGGTTTCCAAAGATCGCACGTGCCGAAAGCAAGGTAAGTGCGGCGCTTCGACCTGAAATATTTGCCGAAGTGGAAACGACGGGGTGCCCTACCTGTTCACAAAGACGGCGCGCCTGATTATGTCCAGGCACCCGAACTGCAACACTCTCTCTGCCACCACTAATTACATGTGCATAAGACCTGTCCGGTACTATCCATGTATGTGAACCTGGCCAGCTTGCCTCAATTCGAGCCTGGTACGTTGCCGGGAGCTGGGAGAGCTGGCTCACAAACATTTCTTTTTCTGCGCCAATAAGGATGAGCCCCTGATCCACATTGCGATTTTTAATTTCCAGCAATCGTTTTACTGCATCAGGATTAAAAGGATTACAGGCAAGCCCCCACACACCCTCGGTTGCGTGAGCAACAATTCCCCCCGCACCTATCCAGAACGCTGCTCGTTCCACCAAAAACCAGTCCGCTTTTTCGCGATGCTTAGATGAGTTTTTGCAACTCATCATTCTGCAATCCTACCTTTTGTGCGTTCTCAACCCGTTCCGCTACCAGCCGCTCTTGAATTACAGGGTTAGAAGCCGCAAGTATTTGCGCCGCCAGATATGCCGCATTTTTCGCGCCCGCCTTCCCGATGGCAACTGTTGCTACAGGAATTCCGCCTGGCATTTGTACCGTTGCCAACAGAGCGTCCATTCCACCAAGACCTCCGCTGTCCAGGGGCACTCCAATAACCGGACACAAAGTATGCGCCGCAACCGACCCGGCCAAATGTGCCGCCAGACCTGCTCCACAAATAAACACAGCACAACCACGCTCACTGGCACCTTCAACATAGCTCACTGTCGCCTCGGGCGTTCTATGCGCAGACAAAATTCGAACCTCATAATCAAGCTTCAGCGCTTCAAGCACACTCACCGAACTTTTCATAACCTGCCAGTCGGACTCCGAGCCCATTAATACAGCTACCCAACTCATTTTTCTACCTACCCTCAATTCTGTCTTTTACTCAAACCAGATTATAAACGAACTCACTTAAGCCGCACATATCCACCTGAGCAGGCGCGAACATAACCATGCAATTCCAGACTAAGCAATGTTTTCATTAATTCTGGAATTGTGCTGGTTGCCCTGGAAAGCAATTGATCAAGCCCGGTAACCTGAAATCCTACCTTGTGCAAGATATCGAGTTCCAGTTTACTTAACCCAGATGTTTGCAACCGCATGGATTCTTGCTCTTCAGGCGCTTGAATACCCAGACAAAGTAACACGTCCTCATACCCCTCAATCAAAGCGGCACCCTGTTTAATCAAACGGTGGCATCCCGCAAATCTTGGGTCCCGAACCATACCGGGCACAACCAACACGTCCCGGCCCTGTTCCAGCGCCAGCCTTGCAGTAATAAGCGAGCCACTTTTTCCGGTAGCTTCAATAACGACCACACAGACACACAAACCACTCACAATACGATTACGCGCTGGAAAGTTTTGTTTCAACGGGGCAACTGTTGGTAGAAATTCACTTACGACCGCGCCGTTATTTCGCAAAATTCTACGATACAAGTATTCGTTTTTGCGAGGATATATATTCAGGTGCCCGCTACCGAGCACCGCAATAGTTGTGCCTCGACCTGTCTGATCTGTTTCACGTAGCGCCCCCAGATGAGCGGCTGCATCTATACCTGTTGCCAGGCCGCTTACTATTTCGAAACCCAGCCCAGCGAGGCGCATACACAAATCTTCAGCAAAATCCCGGCTTGATAAAAGCGCGCGACGACTTCCCACCACGGCAATTCTTCCAGGGCTTCTGTTGCAGGTTGCCAACGCCCGCTCAGCTCCATTTGATTCTACAAACAGGGCCAGAGGCGGGTCAGGTATGTTCTTTAGATAGTTCGGGTACGCGCTGTCCTGAAAAGTGAGTACAACCAGGCCACGCTGTGCAATCACCGTTTGGCAATATCGGGCCTGGTGCTGCAGATTATGTTTACGCCGCGCTTCACGCAATTGTTGCTTCAGTAAGTGCTGGCTCTTATCCATGTTCGCGGAGTTTGCTCCGGACGAGCCGAGAAATGCTACACAGGCGGCAAACGAACCGCACCTATCTACCAGCCGCGCTATGCACTCGCGCCCACCACGATGCTGGCTTGCGGGCAAAAGCAGCAAAGTGCACAACGCGTTTAATTCGCTCTCTTCCAGCTTACGCCTCCTGCGCCTCAAAAATAATTGAAGCACCTGATTAAGGCATAAACCCGATCCCGGGGTCTGTAGGATTAAGCTGGCTTGTGTGTGGACTTACGCTCTTTTCAAATACCGGCCCCTGAAAGAGAACTTATGGGTTGTAAACCAGGTCGTCCACACGTAATGGCCTGTCTGCAGTCATCACCAGGCCGTATGACATTTTTTCAAATACTCTGAAAACCATTAACAGGCCCGCACGCTCTGATGGCAGCTGAATAATTTCATTGGCTATCCTATCTCTCGCCTTAGCACCACGTTTGTAAATCGCAAGCACATTACCAACTTCCAAACCTTCTCGTATTCCGCGATTAATCACCACCACATCGTACTGGCCGATTTGGGTAACACCACTGAATACGGAAATAAGCTGCCCATCTATTTCTACATCTGGTGCGCTGGGATAGAAGGTGGACTTAACGCGACGCTCCTCGGTAGGCAAGACACGATCGCCAATTTGCACCTCTATTCTGGTGCTGGATACACTAAATGTGCTGATATCTTTTTCTCGTGATGTAACTCGGCCAAGCCCCACATAGGTTGCTTCCTGCCCCAGAACCTCTTCTGTCTCTGGATCTACATAGACGGGTCCAGCACGAACAAAATTATACGCAAGACTATCCGGCAGCACACCACGCACATAAAGAGAATCACCTGCACCAAGTATCAGGCGCTCGCTCGCTCCCTGCACGACATACGGCTTTTCCTCCAGGCTCCCTACTTCTACTACTCTGTTCTGAACGATAAAGCCCTGAATAGCTTCAAGGTCAATTGCAGGAATCGCTGTCTCCAGCGGAGTGGATCGAATCTTTGGCTCCAGTTTTTCATTCAAACCGCTGCCAGAGCCTGGAGACATTTGAAAAGTGCGCCCGCCATCACCCCGGTTTAGTGTCAACGCTGGCTGCCCATCTATGTAAACCAGATTAATGGTATCTCCAGGATATATAAGATGCGGGTTATCTATTTGTGGGTTAATTCGCCACACTTCGGGCCACAACCAGGGTTTGCTCAAAAATACACCGCTGATATCCCATAAAGTATCGCCCTTCACCACGCTATAGGACGAAGGGTGTCCGGGCTTTAGATAGCTTTCCAGGTTAACCGTCGTTTGTGCAAGCGCAAACGTAGCAGCAAAAAAAACACAAACAAAAAGAGGCAATGATTTCCTCATGTTACAAATCCTTCTATTATGTGGCTATCAGCACAACCGTGTGTATCCGGCACGGCCTAAATCCCAGACTTTCTTTATAGGAATCCTAATCTTAGCAGCACAATTTACACCAATGCTAGAACTTCCCGCGAAATAGATTACAGCTAAAATGGCCATATTAAACATACTTGAGTATCCTGATCCCAGACTTCGGACTAAAGCGAAGCCCGTTGAGCGGTTTGACGACGCGCTTCGAACACTTGTCGACAATATGTTTGACACCATGTATGCAGCCCCGGGAATAGGTTTAGCAGCCAGCCAAGTAAACATACACCAGCGTATTATCGTCATCGATATCTCTGAAAAATGTGACGAACCACGAGTTTTTGTCAACCCGTCACTCTCTTTGGGGTCTGGAAGCATTGAAACTGACGAAGGCTGCCTCTCGGTGCCAGGCATCTACGAATCTGTCTCAAGAGTTGAAAATGTCGTCGTTGGGGCTTTTGACCAAAATGGTTTACCCTTTGAACTGGAGGCTACAGGTCTATTGTCTGTCTGCATTCAACACGAATGCGACCATTTGCTTGGAAAAATGTTTGTCGACTACCTGTCCCGTATGAAACAACAGCGAATTCGCCAAAAACTATTCAAACTTAAACGACAACGCCAACAAGATTCGAGTCTATAGCTTGAACAAACCACCATTCTCCATTGGCTTTGCAGGAACGCCCACATTTGCTGCGAACATTCTTAAGAGTTTGCTCGACGCCGGGTACCTGCCCAAACTGGTTCTAACCCAGCCGGATCGCACCAGGGGACGTGGTAAAAAACTGTCTTATAGCGCCGTTAAACAATTGGCCCAGCAAAATCAATTACCTGTATTGCAGCCCGAAAGCCTTAAGGGGGAGGCGGGAGACTCAGCATATAGTCAACTTGAGTCTCTTAATCTCGACATCCTCGTGGTTGCAGCCTACGGGCTCATTTTGCCCGATCGAATCCTGAAACTACCAAAGTACGGGTGCCTTAACATTCATACATCATTATTACCGAAATGGAGGGGAGCCGCACCGATCGAACGTTCGATAATGGCAGGTGATGCGGTTTCTGGAGTATCTATTATGCGTATGGATGCAGGGATGGATACCGGGCCAATCTATGCTTTTCGCTGCGTTAAGCTAGATGCAAAGGAAACCGGAGACTCCTTGCTCGAAAAACTGGCAAAGGTGGGCGCCTCAGCTACACTTCAGTCTTTACAGGAAATCGACACGCTGCAGCCCATGCCACAGAATGATGCACAATCTAGTTATGCAGCAAAACTTACAAGCGGGGACTCGCTTTTGAACTGGCAAAAATCGGCCCTGGAGCTGGAACGCAAAATACGTGCACTCAATTCCAGACAACCCGCATATAGCTTTATCAATAAAGAGCGGATACGCATTTTGTCTGCAGATGTGCTTACCAACAGGAATTCACCTGAACAACTGCATACAGGCAAAGTTGGCACCGTACTAAAATCAGATAAATCCGGGTGCGAGGTACTTACTGGGGACGGAGTGCTTAAAATTCTCAATCTGCAGCTTGCCCGGGGAAAAGGAAAGGTAATGCCCTTTGCGGCGGCATTAAACGGGTACCCCCGGTTATTTCTCGATGCGTGTTTCGAAAATGGCGACTAAACCCAAGCCAGTCATCACCAATCCACGGCTCATAGCCGTTCGGGCTCTGAGAAAAATTGTCTCGGGGGCCGGCTCGCTTGACCGACTGCTCGCTGCAGATCAATTACCCAGCGAAATGCGCCCCCTGATTCACGAGTTGGTTTACGGAGTGTTAAGGCATTATTTTTCTCTTACTTATGTCGTGAAACAACACTTACGGTCGCCTTTGAGGAAAAAAGATACTGATATTCACTGTGTGCTCTTGTTAGGTGCATACCAGTTAATACACATGCGCACCCCGGCTTATGCAGCGGTAAACGAGAGCGTTGTGCTCACCAAGGCTTTGCGCAAACCCTGGGCCAGAGCAATGATAAACGCAATACTAAGGAACATTTCCCGGCAACAGGACGCTGGTGAGTCTGCAAATATCACCGACCAGATGCCGGATGAAGCACGATATGATCATCCACAATGGATGATTGATCGCTTTCGGCGCGCCTACCCCGATCACTGGGAGGACATTCTACACATCAACAACACCCGGGCACCGCTCGCCTTGCGCATAAACCTTTCCCTTGGAAACAGGGACAACTACCTGCAAATTTTAACCAGCGCGGGGCATACCGCTCACCCCGGAAGCTCCAGGGCAGCAGTTAAACTGGATACTGCTACCAACGCACAGAGTCTACCCGGCTGGCACGACGGCCTGGTTTCGGTTCAGGATGAAGGTGCGCAGCAGCTATCCGAGATAATTAAGCTGGAGCCAGGCACAAGGGTGCTCGATGCTTGTGCGGCACCTGGTGGAAAGAGCCTGCTGGTAATCGAACAAAACCCCGGCATCTGCCTTACCGCCCTTGATGTGGATTCAAAGCGATTAGCTCGAATTGATGAAGAGGCTATACGTCTGAAGCTAAACACACCACAAACGTTAAGTGGCGACGCTACGGAACTGAGCTGGTGGCAAGACAAAAATTGCTTCGATTACATCATTCTGGATGCCCCCTGTAGCGGTTCTGGCACAATTCGCAGACACCCCGACATCAAGCTTTTAAAACTGGATAAGGACATCAACAAATTCAACGAATTGCAGTTACAATTGCTACATAATTTGTGGGCTACCTTGTCTGAGGGCGGTACATTGCTGTACGCAACTTGTTCTATCTTTCCGGAAGAGAACGATTTAGTAATAAAGAGCTTTCTTGCACAAACGAACAATGCCCGAGCCCGTCCCGTTAAACTGGTCGATGGTCAGAGTACGGCTCTTGGCCGCCAGCTCCTACCGCAGGAAGGTGGCCATGATGGTTTCTATTTCTCGCTTTTGAAAAAACAAATACCATGAAAATACTTATATTGGGTGCAGGCGCTGTGGGTAGCACGCTTGCAGAACACTTTGTTAGCGAGTCCTTTGATATCACTCTGGTAGATACCAACGCAAAGCGTTTGCAGGAACTGGCCGACAGGCTTGATATACAAACCATTCGTGGCCAGGCCTCGCACCCAGACGTACTACGTCGCGCCGGTGCGGATGATGCAGATATGCTAATTGCTGTAACCGATAAAGACGAAGTAAACATGGTCGCCTGCCAGGTTTGTTATTCGCTTTTCAGAACACCAAAAAAACTGGCTCGTATACGCTCTTCCTCCTACCTGAACGATGCTGGTTTTTTTAACAAAGATCACATGCCGATAGATGTATTGATAAATCCTGAGCAAGTGGTTACCAACCAGATTCAGCAATTGCTTGAGCACCCAGGAGCATTGCAGGTTCTGGATTTTGCAAACGGACGCGTACAACTCGTGGCAGTTAAGGCCTACTATGGTGGTCCCTTGATAGGGCAGGAAATAAAAACTCTGCGCGAACATATGCCAGACGTTGATACATGGGTTGCTGCCATATTTCGACGCGGCAGGTCTATCGTTCCCGAGTCCACCACCGTTATTGAGGCCGATGATGAAGTGTTTTTTATCGCCGCCGCTGAAAACATTAACGCTGTAACCAGAGAATTGCGAAGGGTTGAGCGACCACACAAACGCATAATTATCGCCGGAGGCGGTCATATTGGCGAACGGCTTGCAAAAGCGGTTGAGCATACCTATTCCGTGAAAGTAATAGAGCACAACGCAGAGCGGTGTGAGCTTCTAGCAGAGTCTCTCGACAGTGCTGTGGTTTTGCTCGGTGACGCTACTGACAAGGAGCTGTTATTGGAAGAAAACATCGAACATACAGATGTTTTTTGTGCGCTAACCAATGACGACGAAGTAAACATCATGTCATCGTTGCTGGCTAAAAGACTAGGCGCCCGTCAGGTAATGACTCTGATAAATAAACCGGCTTATGTAGATCTCGTACAGGGAGGCGACATTGATATAGCGATATCACCGCAGCTTGCAACCACCAGCTCATTACTAAACTATGTCCGTAAAGCGGACGTCGCTCAGGTGCATAGTCTGCGACGCGGGGCAGCCGAAGCTATGGAAGCTATTGCCCACGGCAGCGCCAAGGAATCTAAAGTGGTCGGTCGCCGTATCGCAGATATTGATTTGCCTCCGGGCACTACAATTGGCGCGTTAGTTCGGGGCGAAGAGGTACTAATAGCACATAAAGACATCGTCATACAGACAGACGACCACGTGATACTATTTTTACTTGATCGGCGCCGAGTAGTATCCGTCGAAAAGTTATTTCAGGTTGGATTCAGTTTTTTCTAAACCACCTGCTGAGATAGGACTGCAATAAATAATGCATTTTCGGAGCGTTCTACGCATCATCGGCATTCTACTGATGTTGTTCAGTGCCATTCTTTTGTTTCCATCCCTAATCGCATGGATCTATGCGGAACCTGGTGTTATAACATTTGCCACCGCGGCATTCACAACACTTCTGGTGGGTGGGGGAATGTTCTTCGCCGGTGCTTCAGCTGGTGAATTACGGACTCGTGACGGGTTTATGATAACCGTGATGTTCTACTTCGGTATTGGAATATTTGGAGCCTTGCCTTTCTATCTGTCACCGGAAATAAATATCGGATTTACCGAAGCAACTTTCGAATCATTTTCCGGACTTACCACAACCGGAGCAACCATACTCACGTCAATTGATAATCTTCCCCACGCCCTACTTTTCTATCGCCACCTGCTTCAATGGTTAGGGGGAATGGGTATTATTGTACTGGCTGTGGCGGTACTACCTATGCTGGGGGTAGGCGGTATGCAGCTTTACCGGGCAGAGTCACCGGGGCCGGTTAAAGACAGCAAATTGAAACCCAGAATTACCGAAACAGCAAAAGCTCTCTGGTATATCTATTTAACGCTTACTGTTTCCTGTGCGGTAGCATACTGGTTTGCAGGTATGACAACTTTCGACGCTATCTGTCACAGCTTTTCAACCGTAGCCATTGGCGGCTTCTCTACCCACGATGCAAGCATGGGCTATTTTGATAGCGCATGGATAGAGAGCGTGGCCATTGTATTTATGGTAATTTCGGGAATCAACTTCGGTCTGCATTTCCTAGTGTGGAATCGGCGAAGTCTGCTTCCTTACTTTGCTGATCTGGAGGTAAGGTTATATCTCCTGGCTCTGGTCGGGCTATGTTTTATTGTCGTTCTGGTGCTCTCCGGAGCTGACGCTACAACTACTGAGCACCCGATAAGAGATGGCATTTTTCAGGTGGTTTCAATCGCAACAACAACAGGATACACCACTGCCAATTTTAGTATGTGGCCCTCTCTACTGCCAATACTTCTGCTGCTAGCCGCTTTTACGGGCGGGTGTGCCGGGTCCACCGCTGGCGGAATCAAGATGGTCAGAGTGCTTTTACTTTATCTCCAGGGAGTAAGAGAGCTGCGGCGACTAATTCACCCCAATGGTATATTCCCCTTAAAGCTGGGTAAACACGTAGTGCCTAACAGGGTTGTTGAATCGGTATGGTCTTTCTTTTCTGCCTATGTGATTATCTTTCTGTTGCTGGTTTGTATTCTTATGGGCATTTCGGATATGAACTTTATTACCGCATTTTCAGCCGTTGGCGCTAATCTGAACAACCTTGGGCCAGGTCTGGGAGACGTTGCAATAAACTATGCATCCCTAACCGGCCCCACTCAATGGTTACTTATGTTGGCAATGGTGCTGGGTAGGCTGGAAATTTTTACGCTGCTGGTGGTACTAACCCCAACATTCTGGCGTCATTGATAGATTCTATCGATACCGGTCAATGGTGCTTTTTGATGCGCGCTTAAAGCGTTTGTATTCCCATTGGTATTGGTCTATTTGAAGTGACACTATTTTTTCAATGTGGTGATTGATTACGCTCAGGCACTCTACATCATCTGCCCCGTGGAACGTGTTTGCTGCAGCGGAAAAAACTATTTTGAAACCTTCGTGATTCGGCAAACGTAGAGCATAGCCAAAAACCACCCGCGCACCAGTCTGGCGAATCAGGCGCGAGGCTAAAGTCATAGTTAAAGCGGGAACGCCAAAAAAAGGTACGTATTCCCCCGCCGCTCGGCCCGGAACCTGATCAGGCAACAGGCCAACTATTTCACCTTCTTTTAATGCCTTATACACACGTCTTAACCCTGTCGCATTTGTCGGAACGAGCACTCCACCACTTTTTTTCCGCAGCTTCAGCAAAGTACTATCCAGGCTTTTCAGCTTTGGCGGGTCATACAGAGCCACAAGACTGTATCTCGAGCTTACATAGTAATTTATCAGTTCCCAATTTCCGAAATGCGGCACGAGCAAAAGTATTCCGGTTTCACCACTACCACAAAGCAAGTTATCTCCCTCTACTGACTTAATGCAATCATCGGTCGTTTTGTTGCGTTTTCCTAGCATTAGACCAGCTTCGGTAACGACCTGTCCGGTGGACTGCAGGCTACGGAGCGCCAGGGCAAGTATTTCGGTCTCCGCTTTTTCCGGGAAGCACAACTTTAAATTTACCAGGGTAGCTCGCTTCATACGCGTATCCAGTAAAAAGAATAGTTTACCCAATTGCCGGCCTGTCAACTGTAAAACACGTAAAGGAACATAGTGTAAGATCTGCAGAATAGCTTTTAGTGACCCTCCCAATATTACTTCGGCCAGTTTTTTCCAAAACGTTTTCATCCTTCTATAAGCATCCTTTTTACCTTATCGCTTTTGCAGGCTTTATGCCGGAAACAACCTTCAACATGATCATTCACCATTCCAGCACTTTGCATAAATGCGTAACAGATTGTCGGGCCGACAAATTTAAACCCTGCCTTCTTTAACTCTTTGGACATTGTTTTGGATTCTTCCGTAAATGCAGGAATTTCACCCGCACCGGTCCAATTATTTACTCGCGTACAACCATTCGTAAACGACCACATATAGTCGACGATGTCCCGTTGTTCCGCCATCTTCAGATAGATTCGCGCATTGTGAACACAAGCTTCCAATTTGCCGCGATGACGAATTATGCCGCTGTCTGTCATCAAATTATCAATGAAATAGTCATCTGTATTTGCGAGCTTAGAGGGTACAAGATTAAACATTAACTCCCGAAACCGTTTTCTTTTTCTCAGAATCGTTATCCAGCTTAGTCCCGCCTGCATACCCTCCATAACCAACAGCTCAAACAACGCGTCAAAATCTCGAAGTGGAACCCCCCATTCTTCATCATGATATCGGGTATAAAGCGCGTCTGTTCCACACCAGGTACATCGTTGTATTTTGACCATAGATCGATTTTATTCCAAACTGGACACTCTTAGTGTAACTAAAGCAACAGATTCAATGACACTCGTACTTCTGGACCGGGATGGCGTCATTAATTTTGACTCTAAAGACTATATTAAATCGCCGGAACAGTTCGACCCGATACCGGGAAGCATCGAAGCTATTGCCAGCTTAATTGAATCTGGCTTTAGTGTTGCCGTATGCACCAACCAGTCTGGCCTTGCACGAGGGCTATTCTCCGAACGGACACTCAAAAATATTCATGCGAAGCTCGACGCGCTGTTGCAACAACACAGCGTTGCATTGTCTGGTATTTATTTTTGTCCGCATGCGCCAAATGAGAAATGTGAATGTCGTAAACCAGCACCAGGCTTATTACTAAAAGCCCTGTCAGAACAATCAGCTCTGGCTAAGGAGACCTGGTTTATTGGTGACTCGGTACGCGACATACAAGCAGCTCTTTCCGTCGGCTGTAAACCAATACTGGTACGCACAGGAAATGGTAGAACTCACGAAGCCGAGGTTCGGAAACTTGGAGTAAACAACATACATGAAGATTTACGTGCCGCCGTCGACTGGCTTCTACCTATACGCTAGATATCCAGATTAACAACATTCAAAGCATTCTTTTCGATAAATTCTCTGCGCGGTTCAACCATGTCGCCCATTAGGGTAGTAAACATTTGATCAACCGCTATGGCATCCTCAACAGTTACCTGTAGCATTCGTCTCACTTCGGGGTCCATGGTAGTTTCCCAAAGTTGTGAAGGGTTCATTTCACCAAGGCCTTTATAACGTTGAATATCCACCCCTTTACGCGCTTCTTTAAGTAGCCACTCCAACATTAATTTGAAACTGGCTATCTCCAGGCTTCGCTCGCCTCTACGGATAAAAGCGCCCTCTTCCATTAGACCAACCAACCTGGAACCCATAGTTTTTATTATTGAGTAGTCTGTTGATATAAAGAAGTCGCGCTCAAATAGTACGTTTTGAGCCACACCTTTTCTAACAATTTTAACTAAGGGGCAATAGATGTCGTGTTCTTCATCATATTCAATATCTGCATCAAAAGATTCTTCTACACCCAGTGCGTTAAGGTGCGTGACCAGTTTCTCGACCCATTCATTTGCCTGCGCCTCATCATGTAGTTGTTCAATATCTATTGGCGGTACTTCCATCAAGCTCTGAGTTACAACCAGGGGATAAATCCGTGACAAGGTTTGCAGCCTGCCTAACACTTTTGAGTAGTCGCGAAGCAAGAGCTCCAGCGTCTCACCAGATATCCCTGGCGCCTGAGGATTAACATGTAAAGCAGCCCCATCAAGCGCTATATTCAGAAAATACTCATTTAGCTCCGTGTCGTCCTTAACGTAAGTTTCACGTTTTCCCTTTTTAATTTTGTACAACGGGGGTTGCGCAATATACAGATACCCATTTTCTATCAATTCCGGCATTTGTCGGAAGAAAAAAGTGAGCAGCAGGGTTCGTATATGTGACCCGTCCACATCAGCATCGGTCATGATGATGACATTGTGATAACGCAACTTTGCTATATCAAACTCAGTTCTTCCAATACCACACCCAAGGGCAGTAACTAGAGTGCCTATCTCCTGGGAAGAGATCATTTTGTCAAACCTGGCTTTTTCGACATTCAAAATCTTACCCTTTAGTGGCAAAATCGCCTGGGTACGTCGATCCCGACCTTGCTTGGCAGAGCCACCAGCCGAATCTCCCTCCACCAGGTAGAGCTCAGAAAGCCCCGGGTCTTTTTCCTGACAGTCTGCAAGTTTTCCTGGCAGACCAGCAATGTCCAATGCACCTTTG
>Ga0256847_1000056_pt1 | contig 76167 bp, 74 predicted proteins | sample TeddybearmetaG_FD_189099 | JGI IMG/M metagenome (GOLD analysis project Ga0256847, IMG submission 189099) | Hydrothermal vent microbial communities from East Pacific Rise, Pacific Ocean - Teddybear | ecosystem: Environmental > Aquatic > Marine > Hydrothermal vents | place: Pacific Ocean: East... | reverse complement strand
GCAAAGCTCATTTTGAGCTTCATAGCCAAAGCTATGGAGCGAAAAATAGCTGCAGACCAATGTTCTTAATGCTTTGGGCGTAGATAGTCTTCGTATTCTTAAATGACTTCATAAACTAGTTCAACAGTCAAGTTGAAGCGTAAACAACTATTTTTCATGGAGATACAAATTGCAGAATTATTTCTAGATGCAAAAGAACAGATTCTAGAATCGAGTGAATATTCAGCGAAACATAAGATTAAAGCCCTTTTCAATCTTCTGACGTCAATTCTGGAAGAAGTCACTCAAAGTGAGAAGATTGTGTTTACAACGCTCTTCTCCCGTGCAGCCTTTATGTCGAATCGGTACAAGATCGATTCTAAACTCATGTTTTATTTGCATACGTTTCGACGGGATAATGAACGAATGAAAATTGGAATTAATACTAAATTCTATATAGCACTCGGAAGCTATGTTATAGACGAATTGATAAATTGGATTTGGTATGACAAAGATTCTATTTCTCAATTGGAGAAGGAGGTTAGCTCTTTTTTTGATGCTAAGCATAATGAAGTTGTAAAATTTAAACCAGTTGTAGAAGCGATAATAGATTCTATTGATTTAGAAAAATTTGAAGTTTACTTTTATGAAGAAGAGGATGCATCAATCTTAAAAAAGGCATTATTTGATCAATTAGATAAGAATGAACTTTTTAATGAAAATCTTAAATTAATCGCTCGATCATTCAAATTGCCATTACATGTAAACTTCATCGATGTTGAAATATTGAGTGATGGTACTTCTGTACCAAATGCAATCGTTTTAGTCCCTGATTATCTAGTTGATGTTACTGCGGTAGCAAATTGTTTTAAAGATTATGGATCAAATTCAATGCTGAGAATTCTATCAAAATTTAAGCAAATTGAAAATTCTATTCCATTGATGGTTGGAAATATTGCCAACCTATTTTTGGATGAGATTATTTCTAATCCAGATGTAAAGTTCAATGATCTTATTCCTAAGATTTTCAAATTAGACCCTTTGGGGATTAGTAATTTTAATGACAATGAAATTAGAGAACTGATAAGCAATGCCAAAAACCATTATTTAAACCTTAAAAAAGCGGTTGCGGTTGAGCTTCCTTCTCAAGGGATTAAAAGAGACAAAGTTTTTCTTGAGCCCTCTTTTTATAGTAGAGATTATGGACTGCAAGGTCGACTTGATTTATTTCATATTATTAAAGAATCCAATCAGTTTGATATTGTAGAATTAAAAAGTGGAAAACCTTATCGTGCCAATGTTTATGGACTTTCAGCAAGTCATTACTCACAGACTTTGTTATATGATTTGATGATCAAATCGACATTTGGGTATCAGCACAAACCCAACAATTATATATTATATTCCAAGCTAGACGAAAAATCACTCAAGTATGCGCCTCCTGTAAAATCTCAGCAATACGAAGCTATGAAGGTTCGTAATGAACTCTTAGCTATTGAATTCAAAATGGCAAAATCTCCGGAGGACGCCGCACATTTATTTAGCCATTTGAATAGTACCAATTATGAAAAAGTAAAAGGATTTGAACTAAAAGACTTAGAGAAATTTCAAAAATTCTATTCCAATCTAAAAGATCATGAAAAGGAATACTTTAATAGCTATTGTACATTCATAGCCAGAGAACATAGGATGGCGAAAACTGGAGAACATGGTATTAATAAAGCGAATGGGTTGGCAGCATTGTGGCTGGAAAATATAGAAGAAAAAGAAGATCGATTTGGAGTGTTAAAAAGGTTAACCATAAAAGAAAACAGGTCAAGAAATGAGGTGCCATCTATTATTTTGAACCGTAGCGAAGAGACTAGTGAATTGGCCAATTTTAGAATTGGTGATATTGCAGTTTTATATCCTTTTGATGATAATCCCAAAACGGTACTAAAGAATCAAATATTTAAATGTACGATCCTCAAAATTGATCAAAATGAAGTTGAAGTTAAATTAAGAAGTAAGCAGTACAATGATATTTTATTTAAGTCGATAGAACATTGGAATATTGAAGCAGACTCATTGGACAGTGGATTTAATACTTTGTATCGATCGCTCTTTGAATTTTGTAACTCGAAGAAAGCTGATAAGGATTTATGGCTAGGCATTAATCCACCAAGACCCATTGCTTTGGTAGATCACAAACCAATAGATAAATTAACTGATGAACAAAATAGTATTTTGAATCAGATGACTAATACTAGGGATTATTTCTTACTGTGGGGTCCTCCAGGCACTGGTAAGACTAGTGTAATGCTAAAGTCACTGACTGAAAGACTTTTTGAAACTACTGAAGAAAACATCTTGCTACTAGCCTATACGAATAGAGCAGTAGATGAAATGTGTGCCGCAATAGAATCGATCGGAGAAGGATTCTCTGAAAATTATATAAGATTAGGATCAAGTACGAGCTGTGGAGAAAGATATAAACCTCGATTGATCGACCATTTGATCTCCACAAAAACCAGCAGAAAAGAAATTAAAAACGTCATTCAAACTAAGCGAATTTTTATTTCTACCGTTGCATCAGTAGTTTCTAAATTAGATTTGTTCAAACTTAAGAAATTTGATAGAGTGATTGTGGATGAAGCTTCTCAGATCCTGGAACCTATGATTTTGGGTCTGTTGACAAGAATAGACAAAGCGATATTAATTGGAGATCATAAGCAATTGCCAGCTGTAGTAACCCAAGGTGAAAACGAAACAAAGACTAAATCCAGTCAATTAATAGATTTAGGAATTACGGATATGAGAATGTCATTGTTTGAGCGTCTTTATCACCAATGTTTAAAAATGAAATGGAATCATGCTATTGGTTTGCTTTCTTATCAAGGACGAATGCAGGAAGAAATTATGGCCTTCCCTAATAAGAATTTTTACGAAAATAACCTTCATGTTTTGCCAGGGCTATCAAGGTTGACTCAAGTCAGAAATCTTGTCTCGGAGTCTGAAGATGTTAGCGTATTGTCGAAGAATAGATTTATTTATGTTCCTACTCAAGCTGATCTTGCTTTTAATTGGAAGACTAATAAGTATGAAGCAGAGGTTGTAATCAGACTTGTAAAAATGCTTGAGCAATTATATGAAGAGAATTCTAAAGAAATAACTAAAGATTCCATAGGGATTATTACCCCGTATAGAGCTCAAATTGCAACTATCCGAAAACGTTTTGAAGAAGAAATACCTCATCTTTTAGATAGAGTTACTATTGACACCGTAGAGCGATATCAAGGAGGTGCAAGGGATATCATTTTGCTTTCACTTTGCACAAATAAACTTTCTCAATTGAAATCTTTAGTGTCTTTATCAAAAGAAGGTATCGATAGAAAACTTAATGTTGCGATGACACGTGCGAGAGAGCAGTTGATAGTTTTAGGGAATAGAGATATTCTAAGTACTAATGAAACTTACCAAAATTTAATAGAATCAACTTATGAGTGGAAGATGTAGGAAAGGTTCTTTGTGGACTCCGTGTAACCTTTGTCTACTTTGCGGCTAAGAATAGCCCTGAACATAAATTGTAGCCCTCATCTTTCTCTAACCGCAAAGGTCTCTAAGTTTTTCACAAGGGGCGCTAAGAAAAAGTACTTGCACTACTTACTTGACCCCAAGGTACTTGTGTGTCTGAACACTCAACTTCCATTTAGTGTTTTCCATTACAAACTCTACGGCATGTTTGATATTATCATCCCATTGCTCTGATTCCATTGCCTGAACATAAAAGTGCTCGAAATCAAAGTTTTCAAAATTTCGTGGATCAATATCTTTTTGAGGTATCACAATTTTTATTTCATCCCCTTTTCTAACAATGATGTCAGTATTCGCTTTTGGACTCATACAAATCCAATCCAAAGAAGGTGGTAGTTTATGAGTTCCATTTGTCTCTATCGCAACTTCAAATTCTTTGTCTTGTAATGATTTCACAAACTCTTCATCGACTTGCAAAGCAGGTTCGCCACCAGTACAAACAACGTAGGGTTTGGGTTGACCTTTCGGATAGAGACTATGGATTAGATTGACCAATTCATCTCTGGTATATTTACCTCCATTCTCACCATCGGCACCCCAGAAATTAGTATCACAAAATTGACAAATCGCCTTGGATCGATCTTCTTCTCTTCCTGACCATAGATTACAGCCAGAAAAACGACAGAATACTGCCGGTCTTCCAGTTTGGAATCCTTCACCTTGAATGGTATAATATATTTCTTTGACGGCGTACATTCTATCTTTTTTCAAAAGGGCTGCAAATATAGTATATCCACATTAATTTAGACTAGAAACAATAATCTAAGTGAATTTTTAAGGAAATGACTTTTTAAATGTGAAAGTTGTCGATGATTTCATAAGTATTATCGAATACGAAGGGATTTATTGTACATTTGCACCGATTTTTGAAAACGCTCGTAAAAAAGTTGTTTAAAAGAAGATAAGTAGACCATAATGGAAAGAAATCATATAATCGGATTTTTATTAATATTCGCCACTTTATTTGTGTGGTCATATCTTAATAAACCCGATGCGGCAGAATTAGAAAGAAGGCAGCAGATGCAAGACTCTTTAGCTAGAGTTGAAGCTATAGCTATAGATTCTCTTAATTCTGAAGCAATAATTCCTGTTGAGGAGCCAAAAATAACCACTGCCATTCCTGATTCTGTATTATTACAAATGAATGCTGGATTGTTTGGAGCTTTTGCCCCAGCTTCAGTAGGAGAAGAAAAGGAATATACAGTTGAGAATTCGAAAGTGAAACTTACCTTTTCTAATAAAGGAGGGAAAATCATTGCTGCAGAATTAAAAGAGCACACAAAGGAAATACGAGAGAGAGGTAAAGATGTTGTCGTTGAGCAAATTGTATTGTTAAATGATTCAAGGAACAAATTCGAATATCTTCTTCCTGTAGCTTCAGCACCTTCAGGGTCAGTGTCTACTGAGGACTTATATTTCGATACTGAAGTCAAAGGCAATAAAATTGTCTTTAAAGCTAAGACTAATATTGGAGGTTCATTTACTCAAACCTATGTACTTAGTGAAGATTACAGACTGGATTATGATGTGAACTATGACGGCTTAGAAAGGATATTTGATGCAAAAGCAAATACTATCGAGCTTAATTGGGTAAACTTTCTTCATCCATACGAGAGGAATGCAAAGTTTGAGCAACAATATTCTGCTGTATACTTCAAAGAGACGGAAGAGAGCGTCGACGATTGTGGTTGTATGCAGGATGATAAAACGGTAATTGACGACAATAAACTTGATTGGGTTTCCCATTCTAATCAATACTTCAATACTACATTGATTGCAAATACAGCACCATTCGAATCTGCAATAATAGAATCTGTAGGTCCTTCATTAGGAGGAGATGTTGAAGTTGACCATATGGAATTATTGACGACTAAATTAGAAATCCCTTTAAATCGAAGTGGAGAATCTAATTTTGATATGTCGATGTATGTAGGTCCAAATGAGTATGCGAACCTTAAAGATTTTGATGTTTCACTTGAATATATTATCCCATTTGGAAATAGCATTTTTGGATCGATCAATAGATGGGTAATAAGACCTGTATTTGATTTTATGTCGAGGTATATTGGTAGTCTGGGAATAGTAATCATCCTGGTGATTTTTGTAATCAAGATGCTACTTTATCCATTGATGTATAAGATGCTCCATTCTCAAGCCCTCATGGGAGCCTTGAAGCCAGAGCTTGCTCATCTAACTGAAAAGTACAAAGATGATGCTCAAAAGAAGCAAATGGAGACCATGAAAATATATAGGGAATATGGTGTAAGCCCTCTTGGAGGGTGTCTTCCTATGGTGATTCAAATGCCAATTTGGTATGCTCTTTTTAGATTTTTTCCAGCGTCCATATCTTTTAGGCAAGAATCTTTTTTATGGGCACATGATTTATCTTCATATGACGACTTTTTTCACCTACCATTTAATATCCCATTCGTTGGCGATCACTTGAGTTTGTTTACTATCCTCTATTCAATAAGTATGTTGGCTTATACCTATTATAATACAAAACATATGGATATGTCTGCAAATCCAGCAATGAAATATATGCAATATTTGATGCCAGTGATGTTCTTTGGATTCTTCAACACTTACGCATCAGGTTTGACGGCTTACATGTTTTTCAGTAACTTGATCAACATATCACAGACAGTACTTACGAAGCAATTCATTTTCAAAGATGAAAAATTAAAAGAAGAGCTAAGGGCCAAAAAAGCCAAACCCAAGAAGAAAGGTGGATTCCAGCAAAAAATGGAAGATGCCTTGAAACAGCAACAAGCTGTAAAAGCAAAAAAACAAAAGAAATAAAGCTTTAGATATTAAATTTAACTCTACTCATGGCTTCAGTATTTGGACATGCGATTTTGGCTGGAGCAGGAGGTACAGCTTTAAAAGAAGAACTAAGAAAACCCAAAGTATTCATATTAGGAATAATATGTTCCGTTTTCCCTGATGCTGATGTTCTATCGTTTAGATTTGGAATTCCATACGAAAGCTTTTGGGGTCACCGAGGTACGACTCATTCGATCTTGTTTGGCTTGCTGTTTGGAATTTTTATAATGCTTCTTTTTCATTGGAAGAGTAAAATTAAGGACAAGACAGCATTGGCTCTATACTATTCGTTTTGTACTATTTCTCATGGTATTTTGGATGGAATGACAACTGGAGGAAGAGGAGTCGCATATTTCTCACCTTTTGATAATGAGCGGTACTTTTTACCTTTTCGTAAAATTCAAGTTTCTCCGATAGGCGCAAGTAGATTTTTCAGCGAATGGGGATTAGAAGTGATAAAAAGTGAAGCCTTTTGGATTGGGATGCCATCCTTGGCTTTTGTGATAGTAGTAATTGTCATTCGGAAGATTTTGTAGTGAGTAGTAGTATATGACTCATTGCACTTATTAATCTCTTGGGGTCTAATTCCCCGATGCTTGAATCGAAAAAGTAACTTCAAATGAAACATTTGTGGGTGTAATGCGGGAGCATTTCATTTTGTCTTTTCTATTATGTTGGCATTTTAGGTTGAGGTTAAATCTGCATGAAAAGAAGCATAGCCATGACTGGGTATGTGGGCTGAGGGAGCGGCATTGCAGGGTTGTATTAGCCAGTCTTGATTTTTTTGCTTCTGTTTTTTATCAAGAAAAAATAGAAGGCCCAGCCGGCGAGGCGAAAGTCAGATTGAAATAAAGATTATCAAATTAACAAAAAAAGGTCATTGTGAAATGCACCTTGTGATACCTCGTATGCTTGCATCAAGGTAGTTCATTATAAACATGCTCCTTGCCATATTGAGCAAAGTTTTTACGAAGTCGAACACTCCTTGTTATCTTGAGCGAAGCGCCAGCGCAGTCGAAAGATCAAGGAGAACTCTCTAACTATAATTTTGACAGAAATGTAGAAATCCAACTGTATGTAATTCATCGAAATGTTGTAGATTTCTCCACTATGGTCGAAATTAGGGAAAGTGCTTGCATTTTCAATCCTTCCGCTACGCATAGGCGTCAACTTAAGAAGATTATATATTTCATTATTAATTATATAAACATTTGTATATCTGCTGTTTAAGATTCAGATAGATGTTTTCATGTCGAAGACACAAATTAAAAAGAGGGTGGCATTGCCGCTAAACTGTGGGGGACTGACCGACCATCGAAGATGTATCAGCGATAGCTGATAAGGGAAGGAACGCGTAAGCGGTGGGTGGATAAAAGAGCTGCCTTCGCAGCAGAGCCTTTTTAGCGACTTGATTTTTTTTGGTTCTGTTTTTTTATCAAGAAAAAAATAGAACGCCCAGCCGGCGAGGCGAAGATCAATTGAAAACATATTATGAATTAAAGCTTAAATAGTCATTTAAATAATATAAATATATTAATGTAAAATATTGAATTAATATATTTTACAAAACTTGTCATAGATAGCGAAGTTTTTTACGAAGCCGAAAGATCAAGGAGAATTTCCCAACTATAATTTCGACCGGTCAGGATGACAATGCTAAAAATGGAATAATTATTTGTGGTTTATTTTTGATAAAATTTATGATTTAGACTAAAGAATAATAGTAAGATTATACTAAACTTTTAACTTATATTAGTTATTTTTGTAATATGAATTCTATGAATTGCAATGGACGATTGATTAGCCTTGATGTGCCTAAAGTAATGGGGATTCTGAATGTTACCCCTGATTCATTTTATGATGGTGGTAATTACAACAGAATTGATAGTGCAATAAAGAAGGTTGGTGAAATGATCGCGGAAGGAGCATCGATAATCGATATTGGAGGGATGTCTTCTCGTCCAGGAGCGGAGATAATAGATCCGAGTGTAGAAGCTGAAAGAGTAATTCCTGTGGTTAAAGAAATGAATCGGACATTTCCAAATGTGATTATTTCTATTGACACAATAAGAGCTGAAATTGCTCAAAAAGCAATAGATGTAGGAGCTTCTGTAATTAATGATATCTCAGGGGGCTCTATAGATAAAGAGATATGGAACGTAGCTAAAAATAATAATGTCCCATATATATTGATGCATATGAAAGGGACTCCCAATACGATGCAAGTAGATCCAGTGTATGAAGATGTGACTTTAGATATTCTTAAGTATTTGAGAGATAAAGTATTTGCACTAAAAGAACTTGGGTTAAAAGATATCATTATCGATCCTGGATTTGGATTTGGGAAGACTGTGGATCAGAATTATTGCCTTCTCGGAAGATTATCTTCATTGAGGATTTTGGACTGCCCAGTTTTAGTAGGGTTGAGTAGAAAAAGTATGATTTGTAAATTGTTGGATAATAATCCAAAAGAAGCACTGAATGGAACGACAGCAGCGCATATGGTTGCTCTTCAAAATGGGGCTCAAATATTGAGGGTTCATGATGTTCGGGAAGCGATAGAATGTATAAAGATTTACCAACAATTGAAAAGGAAAAAATAAATGTAAAATGATCCTATATTCAAATATCATTTCCACATATGGAATGTGTACTTTGTGAAAGGATCTGAAAAGATTTTCAAATTGATTTAACCCTAAAGCATATTTAGGTTTAAGGTACTGTTAAAGCTCATGTTTAAATGAGAAATTTAGAGCTTTATTCAGTTATAATATATAATGGCAGAAAAGTTAACAAAAGGAGAAAACAACAAGCGCTTCAAAAGGAGAAAAGCTTTTATGTATTTACTTTTGACACTTATATTTATTCCAGTTGCAGTTTTTTTTCTCATACAACTTACGCCAGTACAAAATTCACTTATTGACTATGCGACCAAACGAATAAATAAGTCAATAGAAGGAGAAGTAAATATTGATCATATTGATTTGAGCTTAAAAAAGGGATTAAAGTTAGAAGGCTTTCAGCTTATAGAATGCAGTGGTGATACTATAATGATTGCAGAATCCTTAAATGTTGATTTAGCAACAAGTCTATACAGCCTTTTTAATAACTCTATTTCTATAAATAAGATAGATCTTGATTCACCTACAATAAGGATTATTAAATATAAAGGTCAAACAAAAAGTAACCTTGACTTAATCCTTGAAAAGCTGACCAAACCATCTGAAGGAGAAGAACCGGGTAAACCTTTGCAAATTGATCTTAACGAATTAGAAATATCTGACCTTACTTTAGCTTTAATTGATGAAAATTTAAACCAAGAACAAACTGTTTTGCTGAAAAATGGATCAATTAAAATAAATACTTTTTTGAAAGATGATGTATTAGATATATCCCATTTGATTCTTGATCAACCAATCATAAGACTCAAAAAACTAGGAGAAGCTTTTATCGTCAAAACAGAAATCGAAGATGTTAAAGAAATAATAGATTCTTCTTCTAAAGATAGTAGTGGACTGATAGTAAAATTAGGAAGTCTTGAGATTATAAAAGGTATCTTTTCTTTGAATGATTACAACAAAAAGCCAATATATGGTGATATCCTTGATTTAAGTCATTTTGAATTATCGGACATCGATTTGAATGTCAGTAATCTGGCTTTCTCAAACAATAATGAATTAAATTTTGATCTGAATAAATTCGATTTTATTGATGACAAAGGTTTTGAGGTCGAGTCTCTGACATGCAGCGGTGTAGAGATCAATTCTAAAATGGTCAACTTTCCAAATTTTTCGTTTGTTACAGATCGTACCAATTTACGAGAATCAATAAGCCTGAAATTTGATTCTTTTGACGACTTTAATGCATTTGAACAGAAAGTAGAATTGGCAGCGAATATTAAGTCAAGTAGAATCTATTTCGGTGACTTAATGCACTTTGTGAAGAAATTGAATTCTAGCAGCTTCTTTATCCAGAATAAAAATAAATCAGTTGCACTTGCAGGTGATTTTAGCGGGCCAATAGATCACCTTATTGGTGACAATATGAATATAGCAGTTGGAAATGATCTCGCATTAGAAGCGAATTTTTCAATGCGAAATATCACCAAAAAAGGAGGCGAATTTTTCCATTTTGGAATGAAGAACCTTGAGACAAACATGGGTTTTTTGAAGTCTTTTATTCCTGGGTTTAATCCTCCGGAAAACTTTAACAAATTAGGCCGAATCAAATTTAAAGGAAATTTTGATGGATACTTGAAAGACTTTGTTGCCTTCGGTTCGCTCAATTCGGCAATGGGTGACGCTTTTATGGATATGAGATTGGACATAAAGGATGGAAGTAGTTTGGCGCAATACAGTGGAGAGTTAAGTCTTGAGCAATTTGACCTTGGTGGATGGACAGATAATATTGATTTTGGCATTGTAGATTTCTCCGCAAGTATTACTGACGGTAAAGGACTTACATTAAATTCAGTGTATTCAGATTTATACGCTACTGTAGAATCATTGACTTACAAAGGATATGAATATCGTGATTTTGTAATGGATGCACAGGTGGACAAGAATAACTTTAATGGAGAATTTAGTATCTCAGATGAAAACATCGATTTTGTATTTGATGGGAATATTGAGATAAAAGAGAACGTGCCACACCTCGATTTTAAAGCAAACATTGAGAATGTCGATTTGCATATGCTTAATCTGTCAGACAAACCATTAAGCATAAAAGGAAGTGTAGATATCAATGGATATGGAAAAGGCTTAGGGGATATAGTAGGGAATATGATAGCCAGCGATCTTATATTAAGTACCAATGATACTATCTATGCGATGGATACAATATCACTTACAGCTTATGAGACTGCAAATGATAATCGTAAAATCAAATTGTTTTCTGATATAGCCAGTTTGGAACTTGAGGGGAAATATAATTTAGAAACGATACTTCCGGCGACAAAATTCATATTAAAAAAGAACTACCCTCACTTCACACAAAATTGGAAGGTTAGTCCTATGGATACTACTAGTGAACAAGACCTTCGTTTTGATATTAGCATTTATGATAGTAAGAATTTTTTCGAATTAGCTGGAATTGAGAATCTGGCCACAAAGAATTTCAAAGCCAAGGGATCATTAGATTCCAAAAAGGGTGATTTGTCATTTGCGTCTTCTATCCCATATATTAAGATCGAAGAGAATACCTTCTGGTATAGCCAAATTTTAATAAGTAGTGATGATAATAGTGGAGATGTATTGATTAATATAGATTCTACTGTTATTGGAAGTAATTCATTTAATGCAATTGATATTCAAAGTAGAATGACTGGCGATACAGTTAATTTCCTTGTGAGTACTACTGAAATAGTAGATTCATTACAAAGTTTGGACATTCAAGGCAGGTTGATCCCTCATCCGAAAGGGTATGAAGTGAATATTACAGACAATAAGATTGAAGCGCTTGGGGGAGAATGGTCATTCAATCAAGGTAATAAAATTGTCTTTGGCAACCAATATCACGATATCAATAATTTAAGGATTACAGATGGCCATCGATCTATTACTATAGATGATGTTAATAATAAAGGAATAGCTCTTTATCTAGCAGACTTTAATTTTTTGACTATAAATGGTCTTATCAATTATGATAAAATGGATTTTGGTGGAGAAGGGGACTTTAGTTTGTTAGTTGATGATGTCTATGAAGATAAGAACCTGGAAGCCAACATGTACATTGAGAATTTTACCATTAATAATGATAGCTTTGGTACATTAGAACTTGACCTCAGCAAAGACAATGGAAAACCAGCAGGGATGCTCTTGTCACTGGGCAATCAAGACCATGAACTTATGGTTAATGCTACTTTTGATCCAGACAAAGACAATTACTTAGATGCTAGTGTGCAGGGAAAGAGTTTTCCATTACATATTTTCCAATATTTGCTTCGTGATGGGGTTAAAGATACTTATGGAGGAGTGGATTTGAAGGTAGAGGTAAATGGGCCAGTCTCAGACTTGAAAATAGATGGCAGTGGTTTTTTAAATGGGGGGGTTACGATCATTTATACAGGTGTTGAATATACTTTCTTAGATCAGGAAGTAAAACTTACTGAAAAGAACATTGACTTAACAGGAGTAGAAATTGTTGACCCAGATGGTGGGACTGGAACTATCACGGGAGGGTTAATTCACGATATGTTTAGAGGGTTTACATTGGATGCCATAGTTGAAGGAAATGATGTCATGGCATTGAATACCACAAAATTTGATAATCCATTATATTATGGATTGGGCAAGGGTGATATGAGTGTCCACTTTACAGGACCTTTCCACTTGGTGAATATGAAAATTAATGCCATTGCAAAAGAGGAAAGTGTACTAAATATTCCGATTTGGGAAGGAGAAACTTCAACGGATAAAAATTTCATACAATTTGTTTCAAGAGAGGAACTGTTGAATGAGGAGATTAAGAAAGAGCGAGATTTTCGATTTGAAGGCTTAGATATTGATATTGATTTGACGCTGACCCCTGCAGCCCGAGTCAATATAATTTTCGATGAGAGTAAGGGTGATATTATCCAAGGAAATGGACGGGGAAACCTTAAAATGAATATTACTCGATATGGTGATTTTGATATATATGGGACATATGAAATTGTGACTGGTGAATATTTATTTACAGCTTTAGGAGCAGTTGCAAAGCCATTTAAGGTGAGGCGAGGCGGACAGATCCGATGGACTGGGGACCCAATAAATGCAACGTTAGATATCAATGCTGATTACCAAGTACGTACATCGATGGAAGTGTTTTTATCTGAATTTGTAACTGATAATCAGACATTACAAAAAGCATCAAGAAGTAAGACTCAGGTTGAATTGATGCTAAATCTTGGGGGTACATTATTCAAACCGAAAGTAAATTTTGGACTTAATTTTCCTGATTTAGATGGTGAGTTGAGATCTGTTGCTCAAAGTAAAATGAGAACTCTAAATGCCAATCAAGCAGAATTGAATAGTCAAGTTTTAGGTTTGATAGTATTCAATTCATTTTTGCCAGGAACAAGCAGTCAAATTTCGTTGAGTGGTTCTGAAATTGGTTCAGCGGGAATAGGAACTTTAAGTGAATTTGTTTCGAGTCAACTCTCCATTCTTTTTACAGGGTTACTGAATGAGGCATTAGCTGATAATGGACTTATTTCAGGTATAGATTTCGATATAGGTTTGAGGAAGAGTTCATTTAATGGGATTAGTACCGATAATTCAGATGTTCTACCAGACGAGATTGAAGTACGCCTTAAAAATAGGTTCAAATTCTTAGATGAAAGGTTGTCACTTGGATTGAGTGGAAATTATGTCAGAGAGAATGAAAACTTACTTATTGGTGGTAATTATTTCATTGGTGATTTTGTTTTGGAATATTTCTTAACGGATGATAGAAAGCTAAAACTTAGGATGTATGGAAAATATGATCTTGATGAAATACAAGGTCAAAGAAGGCAGAAATATGGACTAGGTGTAGGTTATAGAACTGAATTTGGTACACTCTCGAACTTCAAACAAACGATGGCTAAGCAATTTAGAGAAGGTATTGGTGAATCTGTGAATAGTCAATAGCCGAAAAACTAGCCTGATTTCTATAAAACAAACTAGACTGATTTTTAACATAAACTAGCCTGATTTTAGAAATCAGGCTGGTTTGCTCCATATTTAAATATCTTCTAATTTCGTGCTTTTATTAATCAAAATATGATCTAAGATTACCATCGCAGCCATAGATTCTACAATAGGTACTGCTCTTGGGACAACACATGGATCATGTCTTCCTTTACCTTCCACAATTGTCTTATTTCCTTCGGTATCTACAGATTCTTGTTGAGGAATGATAGTTGCGACAGGTTTGAATGCAACATTGAAATCGATGTCCATACCGTTGCTTATGCCACCTTGAATGCCGCCTGAAAAATTAGTCTTGGTCGTAATTTTGCCCGACACATTTTCGAATGCATCATTATGTTCTGATCCAAGCATGCTAATAGCGCTGAATCCACTCCCTATTTCAAATCCTTTTACTGCATTGATACTCAACATCGCTTTGCCCAATTCAGCATGAAGCTTATCAAAAACTGGAGCTCCAAGACCAACTGGACAATTTTCAATTTTACAACTGATCTTACCACCTATAGTATCTCCTTTCTTTTTGATTTGAGAAATTAATTCAATCATGGCTTCAGCTGTTGGCTGATGAGGACATCGAATTATATTGTTTTCGGTTTGGGTAAGATCTAATTCTACGTTGTCAGGAATAGTGATTGATCCTACTTGACTTACGAAAGCATTAATGTATATATCAAGAGTATTCAGAACTTGTTTTGCAACAGCACCAGCTATGACTCTGGCAGCTGTCTCTCTTGCACTTGATCTGCCACCACCTCTATAATCTCTAATTCCATACTTTTCAGCATATGTATAATCGGCATGGCTAGGTCTATATTTATTGGCGATGTGACTGTAATCTTTTGATCTTTGGTCTTGATTTCGAATAAATATTGCTAGCGGAGTACCCGTAGTTTTTCCATCAAACACTCCAGATAAAACTTCAAACTCTTCGCTTTCGTGCCTCTGAGTTACAATTTTTGATTGGCCTGGCTTCCTTCTTTGCAATTCTGAAAAAATGTGGTCCAAATCCAGTTCCAATCCAGAAGGACATCCATCGATAACTACCCCGATGCCTTTTCCATGGGACTCACCGAATGTGGTGATTTTGTAAAGAGTACCAAATGTATTTCCAGCCATAATCCAAAAGTAATTGTAATTCTGATGTAAATGTAAGAAGTTCAGGCATAATCTTTATTCGATACTTCGTTCAATATGTTTAGTCACGAATTGTAGTAATTTGTCTATCTCAAGAATATTTTTTCTAATGTAAGAATTGTACTTTTATAATTAGAACCTAAAATAAATATGAATCCAACTGTAGTTTCGGTCAATATATCATCCACACATACTTTTAGCAAAACGAAAGTAGATTCTATTTCACTTCTCAAAGGACTTGGGATAGAAGGCGATGCTCATTGTGGCAAAATGGTAAAACATCGATCACGTTTAAAAATTCGACCTCTACCTATAAATTTAAGGCAAGTCCATCTTATCCACTCCAAACTTTTTGATGAACTTAGGATTAAAGGTTTTGATATAAGTCCTGGTCTGATAGGAGAAAACATTACAACAAAAGGAATTGATTTACTCAACTTACCTAGAGGTGCGAAGTTACTTTTAGGTGAATCAGCTATAGTTGAAATTACAGGATTACGAAATCCGTGCAATCAACTGAATAATTTGCAAGACGGACTTTTATCAGCTGTATTGGATAGTGATGACGAAGGCAATATAATTCGAAAAGCAGGAATTATGGGTATTGTATCGGAAGGTGGAATAGTAAAGGTGGGAGATGAGATTCGTGTTTGTCTACCTGAAAAGCCATTTTTAAAGCTTGAAAAAGTATGAATGTTGTGTTTTAATTACAAATTAGCTTTATCCATAATTGTTAGTTGCGTTTCACAATGTGGTTTAGCATTGTCATCCCGACTAGAATGGAGGGAAATTAATGCTTAAAAGAACAGTAATTTCGACCAAAGTGGAGAAATTTAGCTCATTCAATATTATAGATTTGTTTCAATAAATGACATCTTGAAATGCATCTTCATAAAATACTACCTTCTACTTTAGAAAAAATTAAATAACTTTAGTTTTAAATTAAATATAGCATTATGGCAATACCAAGACCTTTCAATTTGCAAAAATGGATAGATGAAAATCGAGATGCACTGAAGCCACCTGTAGGAAACAAGAATCTATACAAGGAAGCGGGCGATTATATCGTAATGATAGTTGCTGGTCCGAATGCGCGAAAAGATTATCACTATAATGAGACTGAAGAGTTATTTTATCAACTCGAAGGAAATATTGTTGTCAGGATTCAAGAAAATGGCAAACCTGTAGATATACCTATCAACGAAGGCGATATGTTTTTACTTCCTGCCAAAGTGCCTCATTCCCCTATTCGTGCAGAACGATCGATTGGCTTAGTCGTGGAATTGAAACGTACTTCGGCTCAAAGAGATGGTCTGATGTGGTTTTGCGATAATTGTAATGACAAACTACATGAATCCTATTTCCAACTGAAGAATGTTGAAAAAGACTTTTTACCGAGATTTAAGGAGTATTATGCTTCGGAAGAATTGCGAACATGTAATAAGTGTGGGACAGTAATGGAAACTGATGAGAGATTTGTGGATTAGAATTTTTGAAAAGATAAGTTGAGTGAGCAAAAAAATAATCTTTGCCTCTGATTTTCATTTAGGGGCGCAAGCCACACTTTCCAGCCTTGAAAGAGAAAAGAATATAGTAAGGTGGTTGACCAGTATTCAAGACGATATGGAAGCATTGTATCTTGTTGGAGATATTTTCGATTATTGGTTTGAATATAAACACACAATTCCTAAAGGTTTCACCAGATTTTTAGGAAAGTTGGCCGAATTGAGAGATGCAGATATTCCCATCTATTTTTTTACAGGAAATCATGACATGTGGATGTTTGATTACTTTGAAAAAGAATTTGGAATCCCCGTTTACCATAAAACGATTGAAAGAGAACTCCAAGGTAAAAAATTATTTATTGGACATGGTGATGGACTAGGCCCAAACGATATGGGATACAAACTGATAAAGACAGTATTAAGCAATGGCTTTTGCCAATGGGCTTATGCGCGAATCCATCCAAATTTAGGAATCTGGTTGATGAAGAAATTTAGTCATAAATCTAGAGATGTTGGTGGTGATAATGCCCAATTTTATGGTAGAGATAAAGAGATGTTGGTGCAATATGCTGAGCGAAAATTGAAATCGAAATCGGTGGATTTTTTTGTTTTTGGACATAGACATTTACCTCTTAATGTTAAATTGAGCAATGCGAAATCTATTTATTATGGATTGGGAGATTGGACACATTATCAGAGCTATGGTGTATTAGAAAATGGTGAATTTTCGTTAGAGTATTATGAAAAGCCCAATTTGACAAGAATAATTGAATGAATAAACTCCATTATATATTGATTTTTGGAATAATTATGCTTCTTCCAAGCTGTGGTGTGACACAAAAGAATGGATTGATCCAAGTCGAATCACATTATGATATTTCAGAAAAAGTGGTTGATATTCAAATAGATAATTTGCACAATATCTATATTCTAACAAAGGATAATAAGGTTGTGAAATATAGCGATGGTTTCGAAAAGCAGTATGAATATTCTAATAACCTTGTTGGTGAAATAACAAGTATCGACGCAACGAACCCTCAGAAAATATTGTGTTTTGTACAAAATTTTAATAGGATATTGGTGCTGGATAATTTTTTAGCGGAAATTAATAAGATAGATTTAAGTACATCTGAATTTCTCGATGTTTCGGTAGTAGCAAGATCCAATGATAACCAAATTTGGCTTTTTGATCCTATAAATCAGGTTTTAGTAAAAGTGAATGACCGGATCGAACGACAATACGAGAGCAATAGATTGTCAGATTTGAATTTTGGTATGATAGATCCAGTATCATTGAAAGAAAGAGGGAATATTGTCGCTATGTCTGACCCTAATATAGGGATTTTGATCTTTGATAATTTTGGACAATTTTTGAAATTGATACCTGAAAAGGGTATTGAAGACTTTCAAATATTTGGAGAATACTTGTTTTTTACCCAAGGAGATGCGTATTATCAATATCATATAGATCGATACGAGAAAACGGAACTTAAAGATATGAAGGGAGGATTTCGACAATTTATTATTGCCAAAAAGAATGTTTACTATATTGACGGCAATGGAGTTTTAGTTCAATCAAAAAAATAATTCACAACCTCAAAATGTTACTTTATTATTGAATCATTTCTAAGCTGGATATTGAACATAATTTCTAGGCGTTTCCCACAACTTAACTGTGATTTCAAATTCACTCTCAATTGTATTTCGTAAAATATTATAGATCACAAAACAGATATTTTCAGCCGTAGGGTTCAAATCCTTAAATTCGGGCACTTCGAGGTTTAAGTTCTTATGGTCAAGGTGATTTTCAACGTGCTTTTTGATTATACCTTTTAGTACTTTCAGATCATATAAAAAACCAGTTTCAGGATCTACTTCACCAGTCAATTTTACTTCCAATTCATAATTATGCCCATGATACAATGGGTTATTGCAAAGTCCAAAAACTTTTTTGTTTTTTTCGTCGCTCCACTTGTCATTATGCAATCTGTGAGCTGCATTAAAATGAGCTTTCCGAAAGGCTGATATTCGCATTTATACTTTTAGTTTTTAAGAAAACAAGAACCATGATTAAATGTTCTAAGGTAATCGAAATATAATTAAGAGATTGAAGAGATTGAAAAGAGTGTGTATCACAAATTGCACTTTCTTAAGAAAATAAGCTCCTTGTCATCTTGAGCGAAGCGCCAGCGCAGTCGGGCACTCCTTGTCATTCTGAGCGAAGATTCATCGAAGTCGAAGAATCAAGAAGTATGTCTTTACTTTAATTTCGACCGAAGTGGAGAAATCCACCATTTTATTACATCAAAAGCTAGATTTCTCCACTTCGCATAGGCGTCAACCTAACATATTAATATATGATTATTTCATATGTGTAATTTATGTCTTTCATTTATAGAATGTAAGTGAAAAATGAAGATTAGTCTTTCAAACATATATGGTCGCTCGCCGACTGGCTTTGCTTAACCAACGCTAACGCGTTCATTCCCTTATCACCTATCTTGGCAGCACACCGCTAAACGCGTTCCTTCACTTATCAGCTATCGCTGCTACATCTTCGATGATCGGTCATTCCTCTGCTTGATCAGAAAACGAAACAAAAGAATCAAGCCGCTAAAAAGGCTATACTGCGAATGTGACTGAATGATCTATCGTAGATAGTTTAAAGCGACAGCTTCATAAATGAAGAAACCTGCATTGCAGGGTGAGTTGGCCACCCTTCGACTTACGCGTTCCTTCCTTTGTCGACTATCGTCGCCACTCTTCGAGTTCAGTCAGTCCCCCACTGTTTAGCGGCAATGCCATGCTCTTTTTAAAGTTGTGTCTTCGACATGAAAACAACTACCCGAAACTCATGCCGCACGCTTACAGTTGTTTATATATTACATAATAGAATATATTAACTTCTTAGGTTGACGCGTATGTCCACTTCGGTCGAAATTAGTATAATAATAGCATTATCATCCTTCCACTGCGCTCAGGATGACAATGTTAAGAACTATACAAACAATTATGATTTACTTTTTGTGCAATTTGTGATACACATTTGAAAAGATTGAAGAGATTGAAGAGATTGAAGAGATTGAAGAGATTGAAGAGATTGGAGGGGTTTCGTAGGACTGATAGATATTCCTAAAATTACTATAAACCCTTAACATTCTATTTGCAATCATTTGTGATGAATTTCGGTTTTATAAAAGTAATGTGGTTTTAAATATGATCCGTTAATGTCAATTATTAGTTTTACAAATCGAAAACATTAAATATTAGTATGAAAAAAACAATACTTTCATTTTGCTTCTTGGTTTTAGTTTCCATTTCTGTATCAGCTTCATATATATTGTTACCAATGGACTATGACAGTCAAAAAGACCATCTTAAGGCATATGGGATTACATATTGGATCTTGGACAATGATTTGCCAGCTTATTGGTTGTTGAATTATAGAGGAGGCAGTTTTGCCTTTAAACACAATAAACGATTTGAATCTGAATGTAAAATAAGAGGTGTTTCTTACGAAGTGATTTCGAATGCTCAGTTTGCACAGATAAGATCATCTATAAATGACAAAGAGAAGAACCAAGAAGTGATCAAACTGGAACAAGCTCCAAAGATTGCGGTATACACACCTGATTTTAATACAAAAGGTGAGAAAATCCAACCTTGGGATGATGCGGTGACTTTGGTATTGACTTACGCAGAAATCCCTTACGAAACGGTTTACGATAGAGAAGTTCTCGGCGATAAATTGGCAGAATATGATTGGTTGCACTTGCATCATGAAGACTTTACTGGACAATACGGAAAATTTTATGGTTCTCAAGGAGGCCAACCTTGGTATAAGGCCAACCAAAGAAAGATGGAGTCACTTTCTACTGAATTGGGTTTCAAGAAAGTTTCACAATTGAAATTAGCAGTGGCAAAACGATTGAAGGAATATATAGAAGGTGGTGGCTTTCTCTTTGCTATGTGTTCAGCTACTGATACATATGACATAGCTCTCGCTGCAGAAGGATTAGATATTTGTGCCGGTATATATGATGGAGACGATGCAGATCCAAATGCACAAGAAAAACTAAATTTTGACAATACGCTGGCGTTTCGAAATTTTGATTTAATCAAGAATCCTTTGACTTACGAACATTCAACGATTGATAATAAAAACAGAAAAATAACTCCAGAAACTGATTACTTCAAACTATTTGAGTTTTCTGCCAAATGGGATCCAATTCCTACCATGCTTTGTCAGAATCACACACTGACTGTAAAAGGTTTTATGGGACAATCAACAGCTTTCAGAAAGGAATTTATTAAGCCAGAAATATTGATATTAGGCGAGAATAAGGCGGCAGGTGAAGCAAGATATATACATGGTACATATGGTTATGGCACTTGGACATTTTATGGTGGACATGATCCTGAGGATTACAGACATTATGTAAAAGATCCAGAGACTGACCTTAATTTGCATCCTAAAAGTCCTGGCTACAGGTTGATATTAAATAATATCCTCTTTCCTGCAGCAGAGAAGAAAAAGAGAAAGACATAGCAAATGAAATTAAAAAGGAAACACTAAAAGTGTTTCCTTTTTTATTTCATTTGTTATGGGTATAAGGTTTGAGGTGTAGGGTTTTGCAAGGCTAGATGTTGACCAAGCAGGGCATTGTCAACATCCAACCATGTAAAACATTAAACCCTATACCTCAAGCCTTTTTTTTACATTTACAAATTCCCATATTTTACTCCATCTTGAATTGTTTTTACTGCTATAGTATACATTCCAATAATCAGTCTAATCATAGATATAGAATTTAGACTGTGTCGGCATTCAAGATTTAGGTTTAAGGGTTTGAGGTGTAGGGTTTTGCAAGGCTATATGTTGACCAGACAGGACATTTGTCAACCCCCCAACCATGCAAAACCTTAAACCCTATACCTCAAACCTATTCTTATTCTGTTTGTCAACCCCCAACCATGCAAAACCTTAAACCCTATACCTCAAACCTATTCTTATTCCTATTCCACAATTACCAATTTCCCATATTTTACTTCACCTTGAATTGTTTTTACTGCTATAGTATACATTCCAGTATTTAGGCCAATCGTTGAGATAGAATTAGACTGAGTAGGCATTCTTTTTACGGTTTTTCCAGATAATGAAATCAGTGTTACTTCAGTTACTCTTTCATCAGATTCGATATTGATATCTTGTCCTGATACTATAGGATTAGGATATACAGATACTGAATTAATATCAATATTATATGTCGATGTAGGTCCATTTATTTTATATTTATTGATGTGACCACCATTTTGAGCCAACCAAACTGTATTGTCTTTATCAATGAAAGAACCTGAAGTTTGACTGCAGAATTCTTTTGTTTCCTGAAATGTAGAACCTCCATTTATTGATTCATAAATATTGGTTTGTGCTTCATTAGCAGTTGTATAGAAAATTACATCAGTTGATACTAATTGAAGGTTATCTATAGCATAACCAGAAGATATAAGATTTGCAGTAGCTCCACCATCTGTAGTCATATAAAGTTTTAGACCTGTGGTTGCGATACCTACATTTTCATCTAAAAATGCAACTCGTCTGATTTCTAATTCATTTCCGAATTCCTCAATATCCCAAGTGTCACCACCATCAATACTTGTATATATCGTGCCTTCAAGACCTGGTACAAATATTTTACCTGTTGGTGCTTGGCTTATATTATAGCTGTATCCTGGAAGGAAAGCTTTAGATTCCCATGTCATTCCATCATCGGTAGATTTGATGATCGAATAGTCAGAATTAGACGATTGAAGTCCAATTAAGTACCCTCCATCAGCATTGTAATGCAATACATCTATTCCTCTGTCTACAGTAGCTATTATTTGATCGTTCTCTACAATAGCCAATGAATTAGAACCAGCTACCAAATATTTGTTTTGAGATAATACCGTTACCGAACTAAGATAATTATTGTCATCTCCAAAAACTAAATCTTGAAAAGACCAATTATCTCCTCCATCTTCTGTTTTTATGATTGAACTTAATCCACCAACAGCAACACCTGTTCCACTTGAATGCATGTTTATACCAGAAAGGTTTTCTCTTTTGTATTCATTCAAATTTATAAAGGAAGAACCAAAATCTTCAGTTTTTATGACCATTGAAGATCTTCCAGCCATATACAATGTGCCATCCTCTGTCATATATTTTGAATAGACTAAATCATATGTTCCATCATCTGGAATTGGTATATAAGTAGAAGATTGACCTCCATCTGTTGATACATAAATTCTATTTGTATTAATCGTAAAAATGACATTATCGCCATATCCAGTCACTCCAATATTCTCTGGTAGATTTTCTAAATCAGTATAGGTAGTTCCACCATCTGTTGTTTTAATCGGATAAGTAAAATTTTGGATAGTAAAATATCCCAAATCATCAGTCACCATATCAAATGAATAGATTCGATTCATAAAATCATTCATTATATCGACCGCATTAGTTTCTAAGTCGATTCTCATTAATAAGCCATTTAAAGTTCCTATATGAATATAATTTTCAGTTACGTCCGTATTCACAACAGCATCATTATCAAAATTGAAGTCAGCTATTTTAGTCCAGTCATATTCTCCTGCCAAAGCTTGATGAACGTTTTGGTTAGAAATTACATAGATATTTTCTTTATCTACTTCTATTGACACATAATTTCCAGAAGAAAGAAATAACGAAGAATTACTAATTTCATCAAACTCTAAGGTGTTAGCATCAAAAACCATTATTTCATCTTTTATCTGATAAATAGCTTTTGCACCATTTGAGCCTGGTAAAATTCTAATGTTTTTTACAGTTTCTTCGATTGTTACAGTGGTCCATGTTTGTCCAGCATCAGTGGATACTAAGGCAGTATTGCAGTCACCTGCAGTATATATGTAATCATTTTCAACAGCGAGCGCATTGAGTTCTGTATATGGAACATTTGGAAATAGAGAATTTTCCGATTGACAAATCGCAATTTGTTGAAGTATTAAAAATAGGAGTATTAATTTTTTCATATTACTAGGTTTTGATGCAAAAATAAATGATATCTATTGAAAGTTTATCACCCGAAAAGGTGATATAGTCAACTATAAAGAGGATTATTTGTCTTAATATAAGAGTAAATAGACAATATGGCAAGAAATTTAGCGTCGATAAAGGATAAAACTACAATAGATTGGAAAGGAGGATTTAGCGCTTTGAAATATTTACCAAGATTTTTCAAGGAAGTTTATCACAGCAGTAAAGGGGCATTTCTGATCAATACCATTTGCAGATTATTGAATGCACTTTCTCCGATTTTTCTTCTTTATGTGGGTAAATTATTAATAGATGAAATAATCTTACAATCAGGAAGTGGTCAGGCTGAATTTTCGAAAGTATGGTTATATGTAGGCATCGAATTGGGTATAGCTATTGTATCTGATATAATTAATAGGATTATTACTTTGACTGATGGATTGATAGGCGATAAATATTCAAACTATTCTTCTGTTTTGATTATTAGAAAGACGAAAGATTTGAGCATTTCTCAATTAGAGGATTCTGAATTATATGATAAATTAGAAAGGGCAAGGACTCAGACTAGCGGCAGGGTAGGACTTATGTCCAATACATTGAGTCAAATCCAAAGTCTAATTGTCATTATTTCTCTTATTGGTGGATTGGTCTATTTCGAACCTTGGCTCATTCTGATATTATTCTTGAGCATTATCCCTGCCTTTATTAATGAATTGAAATTTAGTTCGAGCAAATATTCTATTGCTAGAAGTTGGACTTCTGAGAGAAGAGAGCTCGACTATCTCAGGTACATAGGAGCTAATGATACTACAGCAAAAGAAATGAAACTCTTTGGATTGGTTGATTTCGTTGCAAATCGATTTGAGCGATTGTCCAATCAATATTATTTGATCAATAGAAAACTAGCAATAAATAGGACATTTTTGGGTTCGATATTTAATTTGCTTGGGACACTTAGTTATTATGGAGCTTATCTTTTGATCATCGTAAGGGCTGTGAGTGGGGTGATCACGATAGGTGATTTGACTTTTTTGAGTGGTTCTTTTAATCGTTTGCGAAATAGCCTACAAAGTAATTTCTCTAAATTCACTAGGATAGCTGAAAGTGCATTATATCTGAAAGATTACTTCGACTTTATAGATATCTCGATAGATTCTAAAATGGATCAAACGGTGGAAGAAATAAGTGATATAAAGTTAGGATTCGAATTTAGAGATGTTAAGTTTTCTTATCCAGGTTCTGATGAGTTAGTTTTAAATGGTGTCTCCTTTAAAGTAATTGCAGGGGAGAAAATGGCGTTTGTGGGTCAGAATGGAGCAGGTAAAACTACTTTAATAAAACTGATGTTGAGATTCTACGAGCCTGATTCTGGACAAATTTTGCTTGATGGGATAGATATTACAGACTACGACAAGACTAAATATCAACAACTATTTGGAGTCATATTTCAAGATTTTATTAGGTATGAATTTAGTGTAAAAGAAAATATTGCAGTTGGTGATATTAAGCAAATTGATAATCAAAAAGCTATCGAAGAAGCAGCCAGAAGATCACTTGCAGATGAAGTGGTAGCAGAAATGAAAAGCGGCTATAACCAACAATTAGGTAGAAGATTTGCTAAAGGAAAAAACCTGTCTGGAGGGCAATGGCAAAAAATAGCATTGGCCAGAGCCTACATGAAGGATGCGAAAGTAATGATCTTAGATGAGCCTACTTCTGCATTAGATGCACGTGCCGAATATGAAGCATTTCAAAGATTTATAGGCCTTACAAAGGGTAAAACGAGTATAATCATATCACACAGATTTTCGACTGTGAGAATGGCAGACCGTGTATTAGTCTTGAAAGGTGGGAAAGTATTGGAAGTTGGTACGCATGATGAATTGATAAAAAACGACTCTCTATATGCTGAGTTATTTACGCTTCAAGCGCAAGGGTATTTGTGATAATGAATAATGAATAATGAATAATGAATAATTGATAATTAATAATGGTAATGATCAATGAGATGATGCCATTTTTATATAGCGAATCCCATCGAGAGTAAGGTCTTTGTCAATTATGTCAAATTCTGGTTTTAATTCTTCAATTACAGAACTGAGGCCACCGGTCGCCACTATATAATATGGCTCTTTGAGTTCAGCTTTTATTCTCATCAATATTTCTTTGACCATACCTATGAATCCAAATAATACGCCTGCTCGGATTGCAGTCGATGTGCTTCTCCCAATGGCAGATTCTGGTATTTTTATTTCAATTTCTGGCAATTGTGCAGTGCTTCCTGAAAGGGTAGAGATGATGGTTTTTAGTCCTGGAGATATTGTTACTCCTTCTATTCCGTTTCTTTCACTATAAACGGTAAATGTAAGAGCTGTACCGAAGTCTACGACAATAGTATTCTTCTTAAATTTATTTTTAGCAGCATATGCGTTTGCTACAAGGTCTGAGCCTATTTCGTATACTTTTGGAATTCCCATATCTAGCTTCAGGAAAACTTCTGGATTCAAGAGCAATGGTTCGAAACGAATATTTGCTACCACTGCAGAGGTAAGAATTTCTGTAATATCTGGAACTACACTACTAATAGCTGCATCGGAAATTTCTCCAGGAGTAATACTCCATTCAAGGAGTAAATCTCTAAGCATAGTCTCATAGAAAAGGCTTGGTTGAATGTTCTTGGTGTCGTATCGATATTGATATTTCCATTTTTCACCATCATGAATTGCTATTACAATATTGCTATTTCCTATATCTATAGCTAAAAACATATACTTAGTTTTAAAGTTTTGTATTTAAAGATTGAGAAAATTTATGCAAATGCTTGAGGTATTCTGTAAGTCTAAATTCAGTTAGTAAGCCTACTGAAAACTCAATTGCTGACATTAATACAATTGGAATGCATGTAGCAACAATAAGCCCTTTCTGTTGATGAAAAATCCCCATAAAAGCTATGATACAGCCAATTAGAATGGTGTAGATGTATCGCCTTCTATTCTTCTTTTTCTTAAGAACTCTCCAACGTGTGTATCGTCTTTCTTCTTTTATTTCTGCTGAAGTGAGGTCAATATGATTCTTATAATATTTGTATCTACTGAAATACAAGTAGATCATAATTGAGCCCTTCCCAACCATATATAATGTGAGCATGCCTAGCCCAATAGCAAGATAATACAATCCCAATCTTTCAGTAAAAAAATATATTCCTAGTGCTGCAAATAGAGAAGTGAATCCAACAAACAAATAAAAGCTTCCAGCGTAAACATCGCCTTCATAAATTATTTTCGTTTTGACTGCAGTATTTTCCAATATGTGATTGGCTGGTACAAAAATTAATAGACAATGTAAATCTACTATAGTCTAGTCACTATTAAAAGTTAATGGAGACTAATCGTAAATCAATATTATAATGAGAAAATTGGTGGAAGTCTGGATTCTTTCTATTTTGACAAGGAACTTATAATATTTTAAGAAAAAGAGTTATGATTATACGAAAAGCGAAGAGAGATGATTTGGGTGGCATATATCAACTGGTTAAAGACCTAGCTATATATGAAGAAGAGCCAGATGCTGTAAAATCCACCCTTGAGGATTACCAAAAAGCGTTTGATGAAAACTTGATTAGCGCTCATGTAGCGGAGGAAAATGGATCAATTATAGGTATGGCGTTATATTACATGACATTCTCTACATGGAGAGGGCATATGCTTTACTTGGAAGATTTCTACGTTAAGGAACAGCATCGATCATCAGGAACAGGACAACAACTTTTTGATGCCTATATTAATGAAGCAAAATCCCGAGGCTGTAAAATGGTCAAATGGGAGGTTATAGATTGGAATGAAAAGGCTATTAAGTTTTATGAAAGAAATGGCGCGACAATTGAAAAACATTGGTGGGATGGTAAAATTATATTCTAAATCACCTCACAATAAATTTTGAGATTACAACTTCTTTTATAATAATTACGTTTAAAATGAATCACCAAACCATATAAGATTTGAAAATTGACCAAGAATTAACCAAATTATATTACTCGATAGGGGAAGTGGCAGAGATGTTTGAGGTTAGTAATTCTTTGATTCGATACTGGGAGACTGAATTTAAAGTTCTAAAGCCTTCAAAAAACAAAAAAGGTGATCGGAGATTTATGGTCAAGGATATCAGGACGCTTGAAAAAATTTATACTCTGGTAAAAGAAAGAGGTTTCACTCTAGAAGGTGCTAAAAAGGAGCTCAAATCTAAACCTAAATCTGGGAGCATAACTGAAGTCATTCAAAAGTTACAAAAGGTTAAGAGTAAGCTTGAGGGATTGTTGAAGGATATGGGTTGATTATGTCAGAATAAAACTTTGAGAACTTTGCGCATTCTTCGCGTTCTACTTTGCGGTTAAAGTCAACATCCAACCATGCAAAACCTTAAACCCTAAACCTCGAAACCTTTTTTTCTTTTCTATAAAGAAAAAACCTCCGTACAATATTGAAAATCCTCCAAATCATTAGAAGCAATAATTACAGTCCTACCCGCAATTTCCTCTTTAAGTAAGTTATAAAACCATTCCTTATTGGTAGTGTCTAAGTATGATGTAGGTTCATCAAGAAGAAGCAACTTTGAATCGGTAAACAGTGCAATAGCCAATTGCAATCTTTGTTTCATTCCTGAAGAATAATATTGAATTTGTTTCCCTTTGTTTCCTTTCAAATTTACTTTCTCTAAGAATGTATTCACATCTAGATTTACACGTAGTTTTTTAAATTTTGAGTGGAATTGAAACACCTCTTCTGCATCATATTCTTGAATGAGATCTGAATAAGGAGCAGCCATACTGATGTGATGATATAGATCAGATCGCTCTATTTTCTTGCCTTCTAAGTAGTATGAAATATTTCCTTCACTCGGAGATAGGTATCCAGATAGTAATTTAATCAAGGTGGATTTTCCACTCCCATTGATGCCATTGATACCAGTTATAGAATTGGCTTCAAAAACCAAATCCATATCACGAATGATCCAGTCATAAAGATATCGTTTGGATAATTTTTCTAATGTAATTTTCATGAATGATCAATGAATTCTTGATTGGCAAAAGTAAGAAACTCTATTGAATGGAATTAATAAGAAAGTTTTAATGCCCAATCTGGCGAAACCCTTTCATAATACCTCGATCAGTTCTACTCAGGAAGGCCAATATTTGCTCTCTTTCACCACTGGCATCTATGGTCGTCTCTATGATTCTCACAGCTTGACGAGTATTGTGCCCTTTGACAAACAGGATTCTATATATATCTTGAATATGATTGATTTGTTTGTTCGAGAATCCTTTACGTCTCAGACCTATCGAATTAATTCCAGCATAGGAGAGTGGCTCTCTTGCAGCTTTTACAAATGGTGGTACGTCTTTTCTGACTAGCGAACCTCCGCCAATCATACAAAAATCGCCTATCTTGACAAATTGATGGACAGCTGACATGCCACCTAAAATTACATTTTTACCAGTTTCTACATGACCAGCCAAATTTACATTATTGACCAAGACATTGTTCTCTCCTATAATACAGTCATGAGCAACATGGACATACGCCATCAACATTGTATTGTCTTTGATATGCGTCTTGAAATTTGCCTTAGTACCTCGATTGAGCGTACAGTATTCTCTTACAGTGACATTATTTCCAATCTCTAACAATGATTCCTCGCCATCAAATTTTAAATCTTGTGGAATTGAACCAAGTACAGAACCTGGAAATATTCTAGAATTGCTGCCAATCCTAGTTCCATTCATTATGGTTACATGGGGTCCAATCCAACAATTTTCACCTATTTCAACATCTTCATCAATGATAGTAAAAGGTTCTACTGTGACACCTTTTGACAATTGAGCTTTTGGATGAACTTGACTTAGATTACTTATTGACATTTAGCTTCGTTTGACTATCTGAGCGGTAAGTTCTCCTTCAGAAACGATATTATTACCTACATAAGCTGTGCCTTGCATATGCACTATACCTCTTCTAATTGGAGATAACAGTTCCATTTTAAGTATGACAGTATCTCCAGGTACAACCATTCTTTTGAACTTCACATTGTCCATTTTTAGAAAATATGTATCCCAATCCGATGGGTCATCTTGACTATGTAATGCCAATATCCCTCCCGTTTGAGCTAAAGCTTCCATTTGTAAAACTCCAGGAAACACAGGATTACCTGGAAAATGCCCTTGAAAGAAATTTTCATTTCCTGTGACATTTTTTATTCCGACGACAAGATTATCCTCAATCTTAATGACTTTGTCAACCATCAAGAATGGATATCTGTGTGGTAGTAAGCCTTTTACTTGTTCTATATTATAGACAGGTACAGCATCCGGGTCATACTTAGGTTTACCTTTCAGTTTTCTAGCTTGTAGAATGTGCTTTTTGATAATTTTAGCAAACTCAATATTCGTTTTATGTCCAGGTCTGGTAGCTACTACTTTTCCTTTTATTGGCCTTCCTACTAATGCCAAATCTCCAATAACATCAAGCAACTTATGTCTGGCAGGTTCATTCGAAAATTTAAGGTCAGATTTGTTTACAATCCCTTCCATATTAAATTCGATCTCAGGAATTTCTATCTTTTGGGCGATAGTATCTAAGCTTTCTTGAGTGATTTTTTCATTGGCAATAACAATAGCATTCTCTAAATCACCCCCTTTTATCAGGTCTTGATCAATGAGATTTACCAATTCATGTACAAAAACAAAAGTCTTGCAAGGCGCAATTTCTTCTTCATACTTTGAAATATCATCCAATTCGGCATATTGTTGACCCAGTACTGGAGAATCAAAGTCGATCATAGTAGTGACCTCATAGTTGTCAGAGGGCATCAATACTAATTCTGCTCCACTTTCGTCAGTATAGGTAATAGTTTCTTCTACTACAAAAAATTCTTTTTCTTCTTCTTGCTCTACTATGCCTGCATCTTTCAACGCTTTTACAAAAGGCAGAGCACTTCCATCCATAATAGGTACTTCAGGCCCATCTAGTTCAATAAGTACATTGTCAATGCCAAGTGCACAAAGGGCAGACATTATATGCTCTACTGTGCCTACTTCAGTCTTATTGTTCTTTAGTTTTGTGCCTCTATTTGTTTCTGCAACCAGATTTACATCGGCATTAAGCGTAGGTTGACCTTCAACATCTGTACGCATGAATTTAATGCCATGATTGCCTTCAGCAGGTTTGATAGTCATATTGACAAATTCACCTGAATGTAGACCTTTGCCAGATAGAGAAGTTGATTTTTGTATTGTTTGCTTTTTCATTCCCTACTTATTTTCAGGGTTGTTTGGGTTGATATTTTGTTTGAGTCGTTCAATTTCTTTCTGCAACTCTTCTACTTGTTTAGCAATATCAGGTAAACTTTTAAACTTTGCATATGATCTCAAGTAGTTTTGATAAGAAATTGCTGGAGTACCATACAACTTAGTATTCTCTTCTTTTATACTTCTAGTCACACCACTTTGGCCTTGGATCATTGTTCCGTCGGCAATTTTTAGATGTCCGATAATACCTACTTGACCACCTATTACACAGTTCTTTCCTACTTTTGAGCTCCCAGCAACGCCTGATTGAGCTGCCATTACTGTATTTTGTCCCACTTCAGCATTATGTGCGATTTGGACAAGATTATCAAGTTTTACTCCTTTTTTAATTATAGTATCACCGATAGTACCTCGATCTACTGTAGAATTACTTCCTATTTCTACATTATCTTCAATGATTACTTTTCCCAAATGTGGGATTTTCTCATAGTTGCCTTCATTATCCTTACTGAATCCAAATCCATCAGATCCAATAACAGCATTACTATGAAAAATACAATTGTCACCAATGATGCAATCGTTGTATATTTTAACACCTGGATAAAGAGTTGCGTTTTTACCTATTTTTACATTTTCACCAATATATACTTGTGTATAGATGACAGTGCCAGTGCCGATTTCTGCACCTTTTGAGACTACTGAAAACATCCCAATACTTATGTGAGGTGAAATGATTGCTTCTTCATCTATGAATGCATCCTTAGATATATTATGGGCTTTTTCTTCTCGAGTACTGAAATGTTCGAACAATTTTGCAATAGACAGCCCAACATCCTTTACTCTGATTAAACTAGGATTAATTTTCATTAATGGAGAAAAATCCTCATGAACCAAAACAGCTGAAGCATTCGTGCTGTATAAGAATTGCTCGTACTTTGGATTTGATAAGAAGCTGACTGTTCCTGGTCTTCCTTCTTCAATAGGACTAGGCCCATGAATCATTACATGAGGATCACCTTCTACAGTTCCTTCTACTATTGTTGCGATTTCGCCAGTTGTTATTTTCATGCTAGACTAATAACGAATACCTTCCTATATCTGCTTGCACAGAATCCAGGTAAATTTTAAATATAATTTAAAAATTTTGATATTCAGTAGTTTAAGTTGATGGTTAGGTTTAATCCAAAAAGTCTGCAAAAGTAATCTATTTTAGCAAAGTATTTTGGATTAGTACTATGGTTTTATTTTGCTCTTAATTAAACCTTAAAATTGTATTTATTATTGTTTATTTCACAGAATCATCATCTGCAAATAGTAATTTATGTTTTCTAGAGGTATCTAAAGACTTAAATTGTGGCCGTTCATCCAGACCAACAGTCTTACGAATACTCAGTTTTACTCCTTCAAATGTAGTACTGTTTTTAGGCATTCGATTCTTAGCGTATAAGCTTTTTACCCTCAATCCATATTGTTGAGCGATAGATTCCATGGTCTCTCCAGCCTTCACCTTGTGAAATTCTTGGCCACCACGATAACTCCGTTTTTTCTTTTCCAGGTATACTATTTCGTTTTTGGATAATATTACACTTGATTGGTCATAGACTTCATTTATTTCTAATAATTCATCTTCAGATTGACCAACAGCTCTTGACAATTCTCTTAAAGATTCTCCGCCTTTTGCTACCACCATCCTACAATTATTATTTGACTCAATATCATATGCAAGCCGAGAAATATGTTTAGAAGGCATTCTTTTTATCATCTTGGTAGTCTTAGTAGTTGCATTTTCTTTAACTTTCTTCACAGTCTTTTTTATGTCTCGTGAATTTACCACGTCAGATTTTGCAGTTTCTGTATCTATATTTTCACTTACATTATTTACAGCAAATTCATATTGCTTACTTTCTGTGGATTCATCGAACCTTGATAAGTTGTATTTCTCAATGATGCTTATGAGTTTGCTGGGATATTTTGGATCAGTGGCATAGCCAGATTTCTTCAGTCCTTTTGCCCAGGAAACATAATCAGTGGAGTTGTAATCAAACAGAAAGCCATAGCGATATTCCTTTCTAGGATCCTTTAAAAAATCAGAGTGAGCCATATAAGATTCGATAGGACTACCAAACGATCTAAAACAACTTTCTATCAATTGCCCTCTATCATCCTTATCATCATCTTTTTTATAAAATGTATTGCCATTCCATTTTCCACCACATTTTATTCCAAAATGATTATTTGCCGTAGTAGCCAAATCACTTCTCCCCCAATCAGACTCTAAAAGCCCTTGAGCCAGTTTGATGCTAGCAGGAATTCCTGTACGATGCATTTCCTGAACAGCAATTCCTTTAAAACTACTTATATAAGTTGAAGCCAATTCTCTGTTATCTGTTAAAAATAGAGATGGTATAGAAACAAATATAAATGCAATCATGAATTTCATAGGCAAAGATATTTAAGGATTAATACTCAACAATACTGCAAATCGCCATAATATAAGGTTAATACATATTATAATTAATTGTAATATCAAAAACCATACCGTTGTTGTTTTATGGTATGAAATCTTAATAATGTAAATTTCATAGAAAGCAGATAATTATGACGCTGAGAATTGAGTTTTAGTATTGAAAACCTTGTTTTTGTATTGTTAAAGAAAAAAGAATGAATTACAAATTACGAGTTACGAATTACGAATGATAAATTAAGTACAGTAATTACTTTCAACATTCCAAATTCAACATTCAAAATTCAACATTCCAAATTCCATTTGATTACTTTTGCACCAATTGAAGTTTATTATGAAGATATTGTATAATGTTACTGTGATAGTAGATGATTCCATAGTAGAGGATTGGAAAAGCTGGATGATTGATATTCATATACCTGATGTAATGGCTACTGGGGCTTTTGAAATGTATCAATTGCAGAAAGTGCTGACGGAAGGAAGTGAAGGTGGAACTACTTTTGCTATCCAATATTTATCTCCCAACCGAGAAGAATATGAAAGATATCAAATGCAACATGCTCCTAAATTGCAAGAAGATCATCAATTACGTTACAATGGTAAATTTGGTGCTTTCAGGACTTTGATGGAGGTGATAAGCGCGGGTTAAAAAATAAATAAATTAATGATTCATAAATAAATTCTACATTTTAAAACCAATTCATTTGCAAGATATTGTATAAAAAGCGATTTTTGCATCAACCTAACAATGAATGATATGATATTTGAATTAACTGAAGAACAACTCGCTGTACAACAATCGGCAAGAGAATTTGCTCAAAGAGAATGCCTTCCGGGAGTGATAGAAAGAGATACGAAGATGATTTTTGCTACTGAGCAAATAAAAATGATGGGAGAATTGGGCTTTATGGGTATGATGACATCTCCAAAATACGGAGGTGGAGGTATGGATTCCATAAGTTATACATTAGCAATGGAAGAGATATCTAAAGTTGATAATTCTTGTTCTGTTTGTATGTCAGTTAACAACTCTCTTATTTGCTGGGGAATAGAAACCTACGGAAATGAAAGCCAGAAGAGAAAGTATCTCACAAAACTTGCCACTGGCGAATGGATTGGGGCATTTTGCCTATCTGAGCCAGAAGCAGGTAGTGATGCGACTTCCCAAAGAACTACAGCTGTAGACATGGGAGATCATTATATTTTAAATGGTACTAAAAATTGGATCACTAATGGGAGCAGTTCGAGTTTGCATCTTGTGATAGCGCAAACCGATCCTCAGAAAAGACATAAAGGGATCAACGCATTTATTGTTGAGTCTAGTTGGGATGGCATAGAAATAGGTGCTAAAGAAGATAAATTGGGAATCAGATCGTCTGATACACATACTATTCTTTATAATGATGTGAAAGTGCCCAAAGAAAACAGAATTGGAGAAGATGGATTTGGATTCAAATTTGCCATGAAAGTTTTATCGGGAGGAAGAATAGGAATAGCTGCTCAAGCATTAGGAATAGCATCTGGGGCATATGAGCTAGCACTGAAATACTCTAAAGAGAGAGAAGCATTTGGCAAACCTATTGCTAAACATCAAGCTATAGCTTTCAAATTGGCTGATATGGCAACTGATATTGAAGCAGCTAGACTGCTCGTTCACAGAGCTGCATGGTTAAAAGATGTTGGAGGTCAATATGATTCTGCAAGCAGCATGGCTAAATTATTTGCTTCTGATGTTGCAATGAAACATACTGTGGAAGCTATTCAAATACATGGAGGGTATGGTTTTGTCAAAGAATACCATGTCGAACGCTTAATGAGAGACGCCAAGATTACTCAAATCTATGAAGGCACAAGTGAGATTCAAAAACTAGTTATTAGTAGAAATATATTGAAAGGAAGATTATACGAACCGATTTTGCAAGCAACGAATTAATTAGTGCGTTGTATTCATTCCTAATTATTAGGACAATAGACAACGTTTATGAAATCACTAAATGCAGGTACATATTGGGGCATTCCAGTTAAGATACATTGGACATTCAGTCTATTGTTTATACTCTTTATTGGTTTTGGATGGTATAAAGGTGCAGGCGGTCTAGCACTGTTTTCTTTGGGATCATTTATTATATTAATGTTTGTCTGTGTTATCTTGCACGAATATGGTCATGCCCTTACAGCTAAAAAGTATGGGATAAAGACTTTGGATATTATTATTTCGCCAATTGGAGGAATAGCCAGATTGCAAAAACTCCCAGATAAGCCGATTCATGAGCTTGCTGTTGCTATAGCAGGACCTTTGGTTAATTTAGGTATTGCTTTGATCCTATTCATAGTCGCATTTTTGTTTTTTAGCGAAGAGTCATTTTCTGTACCTGATGAATCATTAGAATTGCTCGCCACACCTCAAGGATTTATATCCGGTTTAATTTGGATCAATTTTGTCCTTTTTGCTTTCAACCTTATTCCTGCTTTCCCAATGGATGGGGGACGAATATTGAGAGCGTTCTTATCGATGAGATTTGGAAAGGTAGAAGGCACAAAATATGCTTCATTGGTTGGCCGAGCATTGGCGATTGTTTTTGTTATTGTGGGTTTAATGACTCAACAAATCATGTTGGCATTTATTGGTGTATTTGTTTTCATTATGGCGAGATCAGAAAATGAACAAATGATCATAAAAAGTAAGTTGTCAGTTGCCTTCCCTAAAGATATAATGAAAACCAATTTCACAAAATTACATCTATCCACTACGATGAGAGAAGTATATGAAATGTACATAAGAGGTGGAGAGAAGAACTATGTAGTATATGATAGCCTTGGAAATATATCAGGAGTCTTACCTGAACTATTCATAAAAGAGGCATTTAAGGAAAATGAACTGGACAAAACGGCAAATGCATATATGAGCAATAACATTTATTTTGCGAGTGAAGATCTTGCACTGGATAAATTATTTGAAGATATGAATCTCAAGGGAGTTGCTATTGCTATAATAAAAAATGGCGATCAAGTACAAGGTGTAATTGATCGCCAAATGTTGTATAATTTTATTCAGCTTCAGTTATTAAAATAAAATAACTACCAGCCCAATTTAGTTTTTACTTTAGGTAGCAAATCTTCTCCTTCTACAGCGAATAATAACCCATTAGTACCTGTATCAAATATCATAGTATAGTTGCCGTCTTTACCAATAGCATCAATCGCTATTTTGGCTTGATCAAGAATAGGCTTATACAATTCTTCTCTTTTCTTTCCAATTTTTTGCTGAACTTCAACCTCATACTTTTGTATAGCTTCCTGTGATTTTCCTAGTTCAGCCTCTCTTTGACCCATTTGTATTTTATTCAAACCTCCAGCATCTACTTCAGCAACATATTTTTTGTAATCTGCCTCAAAAATTTGCACCATTCCTTGTCCGGTTTTAATTAGATCATCCTGAAACACTTTAAGTTTGGCGTCAGCATCTTTTACGAGAGGTGACTCAACCAACAGTTGCTGTGAATTTATATGTCCAAATTTTTGAGCAAATGCAGTTGATGTCATAACAAATGCTGCAAGCATGAAAGTAATTATCGTCTTTTTCGAATAATTCATTAAATGTTTTTTAGTTTTTTAATCCTTGATATACTTAACTTAATATATGTATACGTCGATTTAAGAACCGCAAAAGTAACAGAACCCTTCCATCTTTGGTAATTTTAACGTAAGAATAAGAGATGAAGCTAAAAATTCTAAAAGAAATTAGCATTAGATGTTGACAATTTTAGGATTTACACGGAGGTTAAATTGAGATTTCACGGAGTTTTTTTTTATGTAAATATCTTATTCTATCTCCGTGTATCTCCGTGAAACCTCCACGAATCTCCGTGTAATTTCTAAAAACATCACATATGGTCAACATCTAGCCTTGAACCTCAAACCTTAAAACTTTTTAATTATTTATCAATTAATCCCCCTTTTCTTTCTTACCCTCATTCCATCAGTTTAAATTCGCGCAAAGTACAACCCGAACAATATGAAACTAAAAAATTATGCGCTTGGCCAGTGGGTCGCTGGAGAAGGAGAAGGAGCTGCACTTTATGATGGTGCTAATGGAGATATCATAGGTTATGCAACCAGCAAAGGCCTTGATTTTGGCGAAATGCTTAATTATGGTCGGAAGGTAGGAAATCCAGCTTTGCGTAAGATGACTTTTCAGGAGAGAGGAAGAATGATCAAAGCATTGGCATTATTTCTACATGAAAGAAGGAAGAGTTATTATAATATGAGTTATATGACAGGCGCTACGAAAGGAGACAGTTGGGTGGATATAGAAGGAGGAATCGGTAATCTATTTGCCAATGCCAGCCTACGGAAAAAATTTCCAGATCAAACTTTTTTTGTAGATGGAGAAATGGCGAACCTATCAAAAGAAGGTACATTCATTGGGCAGCATATCATGGTGCCTAAAGAAGGTGTCGCTGTTCACATCAATGCTTTTAATTTCCCAATTTGGGGGATGTTGGAAAAGTGTGCTGTGAATTGGTTGGCGGGTATGCCTGCAATTGTGAAACCTGCAACTATAACTTCTTTTCTCACAGAAGCAATGGTAAAGGATATAATAGCCTCAGGAATACTTCCAGACGGATCACTTCAATTGATTTGTGGTAGTGCAAGAGGGATTCTTGATCATGTGTCAAGTCAGGATGTGGTAACTTTTACAGGATCTGCGGAAACAGGAAGAATGTTAAAGTCCACTCCAAACGTTATTTCAGAAGCAGTGCCTTTTAATATGGAAGCTGATTCTTTGAATTGCATTGTACTTGGAGAAGACGCGGTACCTGGCTCAGAAGAATTTGAATTGTTTGTGAAGGAAGTGAGAAGAGAAATGACAACTAAATGTGGACAGAAATGTACCGCTATTCGAAGGATTATCGTACCAGAAAAATATATGGAAGATGTCCAAATTCATCTGAGTAAAGCACTTTCTAAAACCACAATTGGTGATCCAAGAGTAGAAGGTGTGAGAATGGGATCTTTAGCTGGACCAAAGCAAGTGATTGAGGTGAGAGAAAGAATTGACCAATTACTCGAAACATCTCAATTGGTTTATGGTGATTTAGATCAGATTACTTTAGTAGAAGGAACGAACAAAAACGGTTCCTATATGAGTCCAATATTAATGAGAGAGGATAATCCATTCCAAAACTTAAATGTTCACGAGATTGAAGCCTTTGGCCCAGCAAGTACAATAATGCCATATAAGAACACTGAAGAGGCAATCGAATTGGCAAAAATGGGTAAGGGATCTTTAGTTTGCTCGATCGCAACATATGACAATAAGTTAGCAAGAGAATTTGTATTAGGAGCTGCGAGTCACCATGGAAGAATTTTGATATTGAATAGAGAGAGTGCGCCAGAAAGTACTGGACATGGATCACCCATGCCTTTGCTTGTCCACGGTGGACCAGGAAGAGCAGGTGGTGGAGAAGAAATGGGTGGAATCAGAGGTGTAAAACATTATATGCAGAGATGTGCAATCCAAGGGTCCCCGACAACTTTGACTGAGATAACTTCACAATATCAATATGGAGGACAATATAAAGATAGAGGTGCACATCCATTTACAAAGCATTTTGAAGATATAGAAGTAGGAGAAACAATCATCACTGCAAAACGAACAATTACTGAAGCTGACATTGTCAACTTTGCAAATGTGAGTTGGGATCATTTTTATGCCCACACAGATGTGACTTCATTAGAGGGAACCATTTTTGAGCAAAGAGTAGCCCATGGATACTTTATATTAAGTGCAGCCGCTGGTTTATTTGTACATGCAGCTAAAGGGCCAGTACTGTTAAATTATGGATTAGAAGAGTGTCGATTTACCAAACCAGTCTATGCGGGAATGACCATTGGAGTCCGATTTACAGCAAAAGAGAAGATTGCCCAAGAAAAGCGAGACGAAGATGATATCCCAAAAGGAATTGTCAAATTCTTAGTAGACGTTTATGACGAAACGGGCGAGACTGTCGCGATAGCAACGATACTTACTATGGTCAAAAGAAGAAGCGAGTTAAAAGACTATTAGAGATTGGAAAGATTGATAATTGGAAAGATTGGAGAAATTGCGAATTGAAATAATCTCTCCAATCTCTCCAATCTCTTCAATCTCTTCAATCTCTTCAATCTCTTCAATCTCTTCAATCTCTTCAATCTCTCCAATCTCTTCAATTCTCTTCAATCTCTTCAATCTCTTCAATCTCTCCAATCTCTTCAATCTCTCCAATCTCTTCAATTTTCTTCAATCTTTCCAATCTTTTACATTCTCTTACCTTTGAAGTACAAATTTCCGTGTATTCATTTTCTCTCCAGATCTTACAGTTATTAGATATGTTCCCAACGGATATTCAGTAAGGTCGAAATATTCGAAAGCGTTTTCGGATGTTGATTGCCAAATATTTCTTCCTGAAATTGAACTGATATCAATAAAGTAAGGGGGTAACCAATCACTATCAATACGAATTCCAATCCATCCAGTTGTAGGATTAGGGAAAACAATTAATTGGTGATGATCAGGAATTGATGTAGGATCCAGGTTATCAATCCATTTAGCTAATGAATCTACATATATTTGGTCTACTAGATTACTGCCAAGTGGTGGCATCTTATTATCATCATTGCTATTGTCCCTAACCCAAAGTTCGGACTCAGAGTGATCTCCTAATTTAATAATATTTCTTCCTGATGTAGAGGCATGACTCGAAGTTGGGAAGTCAATGTAATCTCTAATATTTTTGCTCTTTGTGTATTGGAAGTCGAGGTTAATATCTGGAACTCCCCCATCTTGATGACAAGAAGCACAATTAGCATCCAAATAAGAACGTATTCTTTTTTCAAGATCTACTGATTCATCAGTAATTGGGTAAGACTTTAATTCAAATCCAGCATATCCTATGTCTTTATTAAAAATGCCTTGTTGATTTAAATAATCCAATTGATTTATTTCTTTGTTTAAGAATTCATAATTGTATTCTTTATTTAATTGGTGGGTTTTTACTCCTAATACATAATCGGCATTATCATTATGACAAGTAATACATTGATCTCTGCTAGGGTAATCCCAGACTTGAGTATAGACATATTCTCCATTTTCTGTAATGTCAAATTCCTTGGATGATCCACCTCCCAGTAGAAATGCTTCGGTGCCCTCATCATTCCATTTGTATGTTAATCCATATCCTTTATTTCCTTTTCCAATTATAAAAAAGCGGGTTTCTAATTTTGCTGTTTTATTGCCAGATGGTATAGTAAGTGGCAACTCAAAGTGCTTAATAAAAACCGTTCCTTCTGGAAATTCCCAACTTTGTTCACTTGAGTATTTTATCTTTTCTTCAGGCAGATTGAACTTGCCATCATTAGGTATAGCGATCCACCTTTTTTTTATAGCACCATCAGACCAAAGAGGGGCATTCACAGCATAAGGAAGAATACCATCTTTTACTTTCAAACTGGACAAATCTTCAAAAACGCCTAACTCTGAAAGCTTTGCTGGTGGATCTTTTACTTCAGAAATTCTTTTAAGTTGAAATATTTTGCTGGGAGTTTCAGCCGATTCACCATAAATAGTAACAAATATTTTTCCATCCTCCTGAATATGAACCCCTGAAATTCTTGGCTTTACAGGTAGTTCAACAGGTTGGGCTGTCAAATTATGCAATAATACTTCAAATTCAGGTTCATTATTACTTCCAGTTTTGGACAGTGCCATTATTTTATTAGCTGTAAAATCAGCAAAAAGATATTTTTCATTCAACTCAGAAAAATAATCATTTCTGTAGACTCCTCCACCTATTACGCATGTGCCGATATCTCTTTCATATTCAAAATAAACTTCTCTTTCGTTGCCAATAAGAGGATCAGGTTTGAAATGCACCTCTGAAGGTAATTTCCCTTCCATATATGGCCATTGAAGGTTGTCACCTATTGTTGTAATATTGATTTCTTCCCTTTTGTCAGAACCTACATCAGCAAGCCAAATATCTCCTGTAATTTCATCCAAATGCATCGAAAATGGACTCCGAATACCAATCACTGCAAATTCTTCAAGAATAGATCCATCTTGGTCTTGCCATGGATTATCATTAGGTATACTATATCCTTGTGAGAAAGTTTCGCCCCAGTTATCTTCAGGTGTAGCATTGGCTATTGGTTGTCGTCTGATTGGATGACTTTTGGAAGGATCATTATCGATATCGAGTCTTAAAATACCACCAAAAAAACCTCCATCTAATCTTTGGTTAGAATCCTTTTGAAATTCTTCACTTCCTTCATCTCCTACTGAAAGATATAGAAATCCATCACTTCCAAAAAACATCCCTCCACCATCATGCCATTCACTCCTGTCATATTGTTGGAACAAAATTTCCTCTAAACTTGAATCAAACTTTCCAGTTTCATTATTCCACTTGAATTTTGATAGTCGATTATAGCCATTGTGACCAAAGACATCTATTTCACGTTTTGTTTTGTAATAAATAAAAATCTCTTGCTTCATTGGTTTATCTAGGACTCCAAAAGAAGGGTGCAAAGCCATTCCTACACTTCCAGCATCGCCAAGTTTGAATGTTCTGTCTTTGATATCAAGTACTAGCTTTTTGGATTGAGCATCTGGGTTGACAATATAGACTTCTCCTCCCTTTGATAAAACCAAAAGTTCACCATCATCACCAAAAGGTGCAATCTTTATTGGAGATAGGATTTGCAATTCAGGCATTGGTTCTTCCAATTGCCAAAGATTGCCTTTTCCTGGTGGGGTATCGGGAAATACATCGTTTAGGTAAGGACCTATTGCTCCTGGAGGTGGAGGAAAACTAATTGTGAATGCTCCAAAAAGTACTAAACAAAGTGAAATTAGTAATTGGAATGGCTTTCGCATAGGTTTATATTTTATTGATCTAACGCAATCGGAATATAAAAAATTTAATTCAACCTTATGAAATCGATGCAGAAAGTCTTTAAAACTTAATCTCCAAGATTTATTTTTTCGGTGGAATCAAATAAAGCGATTTTATTTTATTCGACAATTGCACAATCTTTTATATCTTTCTGAAACTCAATAAACCATAAGAAAATCAAGTAGCGTCGAGTAATGCTATAAATTACTTAATTCTTTACAAATATTAAAACCAATTCTCATGAAAAGATTAATACTCATTTGCTATTTATTTTTTCTTTGTCAATATTCTTTTGCTCAATTTTTTGAAAAACTAAGCACTGGGGCAGAATTTACTGTGGCCCTTGGTTCTGACGGCATCTTATGGTCTTGGGGGTTCAATACTGATGGTCAATTAGGCATAAATTCATCAAATCCGATTGTAAGCACACCTCAACGAGTAGATGGGGATGATTGGGTTGACATCGAAGCTGGTGCTTTTCATTGTTTAGCTATAAAATCCGACGGAACTTTGTGGTCCTGGGGACTCAATATTCAAGGTCAACTAGGAATCGGAAATTTTATGCAAGAATCGGGACCAGTTCAGGTGGGTTCAGAAAATGACTGGATAAAGGTTGAGGCTGGACAAACGCATTCTTTTGCCATTAAAGTAGATGGTACTCTTTGGGCATGGGGCTTTAATGGTTTTGGGCAGCTGGGTAATAATTCAACCACGAATTTTAATGTGCCCACGCAAGTCAATGACCAAACTGATTGGGCAGATGTTGCTGCGGGAGGTGCCCATTCAGTTGCACTTAAGAGCAATGGTGAACTCTGGTCTTGGGGAGCAAATTTCAATGGACAACTTGGTGATGGGAGTCTTGTCAATTCTTCAATCCCAGTTTTAGTTGAAGGTGGAAATGACTGGTCAGCCGTTGATACAGGATTTAAGTTTTCACTGGCTTTAAAAAACGACGGAACAATTTGGTCCTGGGGAATTAATGCCAATGGTCAATTGGGAACTGGTGATACGGATAATCTATATGTTCCAACACAAATTGGAACTGGAGATAATTATCGGTTTGTTACGGCAGGAGCTTTATTTGGCTTTGCCATCAATGATCAAAATGAACTTTTTGGATGGGGAGCTAACATTTTGGGTGAACTTGGTATTGGAAACAATACGCAACAAAATGAGCCAATTCAGGTTGGATTAGATCAGGATTGGATATTGGTGACTGGTGCAGAGGGAGCATCTTTTAATCCAACATCAATACTTGGTACACATTCTATTGGGTTGAAAGGAGATCAGGTTTCTGTTTGTGGTTCTGGAGCCAATAATGTTGGTCAATTAGGGAATGGTATTCCAATATATATATCTAGTTTTGATTGTTCGATTGCTGACGGTTTAGTTGATGTATATGATTTGCCAATCAACAAAGAATCCTTCAGTGTTTCGCCTAATCCAGCTGCAGATTTTATAGTAATTAATCATAATTGGCGTAGTGCCACAATTTCTATTGTTGACCTGATGGGGAAAGTATGGTTAAATGAAATAGCAAATAGTGACTCAAAAGTACTGAATATTACTCAATTCCCAAAAGGTATTTATTGGATGAGACTACAACAGAATCAAAGGATCGAGACAAAGAAAATAATCAAGATTGATTAATTTCTTGCAAAATATTAATTGCAATTATGGACTATAGAATCATAAAGCCAAGAAAGGAGAAAATTGAAAACATTATCGATTTATGCGCAGCCCATGCTGCCTTTGAAAAATGTGATTATAATAGAGAAAATAAAGCAGATCGGTTAGCAACAGATATCTTTGGAGAAGACACCAAACTGTATTGCCTGGTTGCTGAAGTTAATAATGAATATATAGGATACATTACCTGGATGAAACAATATTCAACATGGGATGCAAAAGAATACTTATATATGGATTGTTTGTATTTAGAATATGAATACAGAGGGTATGGTATTGGTGAAGCTCTTGTAAATCATATGAAAGATTTTGGCCGTAAGCAAGATATTGATCTTGTTCAATGGCAAACGCCAGATTTTAATAAGCGAGCTATTAAGTTTTATAAGAGGCTAGGAGCGTCGAGTTTATCGAAAGAGAGGTTTTTTTTAGTTATAGAGAGTTAAACTAAACTTAATTTCGATTATTACATTCCACTATAGATTTAATAATACATCTAATAGGATAACTTTGCAATATGAAGCACCTATACTATTTATTCATACTCATATTCAGCATCTCTTCGAGTTATGCCCAAAGGCCTTCAAAATCAAAATTTGGCATTTCTAATGCTAAATCAATTAAAGGTCAAGTTGTTGATGGTTCTTCCGAAGTACCTTTAGAATTTGCTACAGTATCTATATTTCAAGTCAAAGATTCAACATTGGTTTCAGGAGGTATTACTGATTCAGATGGGAAATTTGAATTTGATGTAAAAGCCACAGGGCCATTTTATTCAGTTATCGAATTTATTGGATATGAATCAGTGGAAATAGGTGACATCTCATTTGCTAAAGGAGAAAAACTTTACGAGATGGGTATTGTGAGTGTCATAGCAGGTGGAATATCTTTGGATGAAGTGGAAGTGAGAGCGGAGAGGAGTGATATGCAATTTTCTTTGGACAAGCGAATATTTAATGTGGGTAAAGATTTGGCTTCAAGAGGTGGATCTGCTTCAGATGTTTTAGACAATATTCCATCGGTTTCTGTGGGTGTGGAAGGCGAAGTCAATTTGCGAGGAAGTAGCAATGTCAGAATTCTTATCAATGGAAGGCCATCAGGTTTGGTGGGATTGAATGGGACGGATGGATTGAGAACCATACAGGCAAGTATGATTGAACGGGTAGAGATCATAACGAATCCATCGGCAAAATTCGAAGCTGAAGGAATGGCTGGGATTATCAATATTATTTTAAAGAAAGATCGAGCAAAAGGATTTAATGGTTCGTTTGAAGTCAGTGGGGGATTGCCCACTCAATATGGAGCTGGAGCAAATTTGAATTATAGACAAGACAAGTTCAATTTCTTCGCTAACTATAATTTTAGAAAGAGGACTGGAATATTAAGTGGATCTAAATATCAGGAATTCTATTTTGAAGATAGTACATTGATTTCTCTTCAAGATCAAAGAAGAGATCGGTCAGGTAAAAACCATAGTATTCGATTTGGGAGTGATTATATTCTAAGTGACAATGAAGTCATAACGGGTGCTTTTTTATATAGGTATGGAAAAGATGAAAATCTTAATCAAGTTACATATAGAGATGCTGTCGGTCAATCTGGTGTCCAAATGAATCGATTGACAGAAGATCAAATTCCTAATTATATATTGAGACAAGATGATGAGTTAGAGGAAGAGCCGACGCTTGAATACAGTATTAATTACGATAAAAAATATAAAAGAAATGGACATTCATTGAAAGCAGATTTGAGTTTTCAGAGTAATACAGAAAGTGAATCATCCATATTTAATGAGGGCTTTTATGAAGGGTCACAACTCACTATGCCTGATATATTGAGCCAAAGGTCTGCAAATGATGAAGGTCAAAAGCAATGGAGAGGGCAAATAGATTATACACAACCATTTGATCAGAATGTAAAATTGGAGAGTGGACTTTTAGGTACTTTCAGAGAGATCAAGAATGACTTTTTGGTTGAGACTGAAGAAAATGGAAATTGGGTTGCAGAAGAAGGATTGTCTAATAATTTTATCTACAATGAAAATGTATTAGGAGCATATTCCAATATTGGGAAAGACTTTGATAAAGTTTCTTTCCAGATAGGCTTACGAGCAGAATACTCTGAAATAAAAACAGAGCTTCAGCAAACTAGCGAGATTAATGATAGAGCTTATACCAATTTGTTTCCAAGTGGATTTGTAAATTACAAATTTGCAGGAGAGAATTCATTTCAAGCAAGTTACAGTCGGAGAATAAGAAGGCCAAGATTTTGGAATTTGAATCCATTTTTCACTTTTACAGATAGAAGAAACTTCTTTAGTGGAAATCCAGATTTGAATCCTGAATATACAGATAGCTATGAAATTGGTCACCTTAAGTATTGGGAATCAGGAAATATAGGGACATCTATTTATTATAGACATACAACTGATAAAATGAACTGGATTCAAACTCAAGATATTGAAAATCAAACCACTATTCGTAGACCTCAAAACATAGGCACGGAAGATAATATGGGACTTGAGTTGATATTTGCTTATACTGGAATCAAAGGTGTGAGGATAGATGGTAGTGTAAATGGATTTAGATTTAAATCTGAAGGCACAACCAATGAAGGACAAGATTTGAGTGTAGACAATTATGCCTGGACCTCAAATTTAAACGCTAAGGTAGGGTTCTGGAAAAATGCTGATTTGCAAATGCGGTTGAATTACAGAGCACCTAGAAAGACGCTTCAAGGAAGTCGTAAATCTATGACAAGTTTGAATTTAGCTTTTAGTAAAGATTTGACTCCTGATTTGACGATTACTATGTCTTTGTCTGATGCTTTTAATAATAGAAAAAGAAGATCTACATTTGAAAGTGAAGACTTTTTTGAAGAGAGTGAATTTCAGTGGAGACCTCGTTCTTTCACTACCACATTAAATTATAGAATCAATAAAAAGAAAGACAGAAGACCGAAGAGAGGTTACAATGGAGGTGGTGATGGCGGCGAATTTTAATTGAAAGTTGAAAGTTGAAAGTTGAAAATGTCGAATTTTTAATTTTTATCTTTTTTTTGTTAAAAGTGAATTTATAATTGGATACCAAATCTTTCTATTTTTTAATTATCAATCTTTCCAATCTTTCCAATCTTTTTACTTCGTTTTTCGACCTTTCCATTCATATGTCGAAGGTGATAATGCTTTCCATCCTGCAAATAGTATGTAGATAAAAAAGCCAAGAGAAGCTCCAAAAAAGGACTTTAAAGGATCTCTATCTTCAAAATAATCAGCCAATTTTGATAGGTATAAATAGTCTATTGTCCATTTTATAAATAAAGCAAAGAGAAAACCAAACAAACACAACCCAGAACCAAATGGACTAAGTATTAGATTCAAAATTATCAACAATACAAAAGTGAATACAAAACCTTGGATTTTCATGATGTTCTTATTAGTATAAGCTTTGGACTTTGTTGCCCATCTTGACCGTTGACTTATCAGATCAGCCAATGTGTTTTCTGGTTCTGTTTTGACGATTGCGCTTTTAGATTTTAAAAATGAAATTCCATTAGGGTAATTATTTGCGATTTGTTGGATTAAAAACATATCATCCCCTGATGCAAATTTAGATTCACGACTGTGACCTCCAACTTCTTCAAATACTGATTTACTAAAGAATAGATTGGCACCATTGGCCATGTAATAAGATTTCTTCTTAATGCCATTTGCAGTAACACACATATTATTAAGCGTGTCCAAAAATTGAAATCTTTGGATGAGAGAACGACCACTGTTATAGGAGATAGGTCCTGCCATGCATTTCGAATGATTAGCTTTATAATAGCTTACAAATGACAAGATCCAATCCTTAGGGACTATGCAGTCAGCATCTGTACATCCTATTAATTCTCCAGTAGCCAATTTTATGCCTTCATCTAAGGCACCCTTTTTTCCGTGTGAAGTATCTAAATTTATAATTCTGATGTTAGGATTATCAAAGCTATTAATCAAATCTACTGTACCATCTTCGCTATGATCATTGACAACTATAATTTCAAATAGATGATTTGGATAATCACAATTCAGAATGGATTCTAAACATTGACCAATTGATTTTTCTTCATTTCTAGCAGCTATTACTATGCTGACTTTTGTAACAGGACTATAGTATTTAGGTATTTCCCATTCTACAGTATCATCCCATCCGTCCATAATTTTGGACAGTAGAATAGCATATATAATTGAAGAGATTATTGTGATTGTGAATAATGGTATTTCGACGAAGTAGAGATATTGAAGCACTATTCAAACAGATTGTCGTATTCGTTTCCCGATTGTTGGGGTTTTTGTTTTTCTTTTTTTACTTCTGGCAATTCTAAGAAAGTCTCATCTTCAGAAATATCCTCATACTCTACAAATTCTTCTTTTTCTTGCTGAGTAATATTTTGATTGAATACCTTTTTTATCTTTTTCTTGACCAGGGCTTTTGTCAACAAAAATCCTCCAGCTAATGCTCCCAAAACTCCTGGTACTACAGGAAACCAGAGTGCTGAAAGAATTATAACACCGATTGGAATAAGTGGGTTTTTCTTTGATAAGTTAATCAATGACTTCCCCATTGCCAAAGCTCCTTTCGGATCTATTGCTATTCCAGCTATGAATAAGACAGGAGAAAGCCAAAATAATAAAGTGAAGATACCTTTGACTACAAGGTAGACAAGCAATAAGCCTACAACTAGCATTACAATAGATCCTATCCATCCAAATGGATTTTGATTGCCACCTCCAACACTTATTTTTTTATATACTGCCATTTTTATATTACTTCTTATTCTAAAGAATAGCTAAAATTAAAGAATAGTTTTCTATTCGGAGTTTAATTCGACAAAAGGATAAGAATCATCTACTTCTTTAAATATTATTTGGCAGTATTTTGATACTTTCCATTTTGGACAAAAGGTCAGGAAACTTGAAAGCAGCAATCAATCCGATGGTTATGTAATAAAAAATAATTCCTTTAATCAGCAAACTTAATAAAGCATAACCAGGGTTAAAAATAAAAGTAACGATTAGACTTAAGATATATATACTTAAAGCAATTGTAAGGGTATATTTTGCATATTTAGCTTGTATAATTGCAAGTGCGCCAAAAAGTATAATTATGGCAATAGAAATTGCAATTAATGTATGGTTGTCCGCCGTCTTATCAATTCTCATGGTTGAATAAATTGATAAGACACTAATTATTCCAAGGGTTATTCTTGCGTTATTAATAGCTTTTTGAACTTTGTGATAATCTATTCTAAGATTAAAAAGTTCTATTATACTTTTTCTTGATAATTCAGGTGAGAAATCAAGTGTGTCATCTAAAACTTCCATATGTCATTGGTTTATTTATTTAATGATGTAAATTATTATCAATGCCATTACGATAATCATAATTAATATCTTCCCTGGATCCCAAACTACTTCTTTGTCAAGATTTACGATTCCTTTTCCTTCATTGAATGGAGTTGTTCTAATTGCTATATTTAAGATAGAAAGGATTTGTTCTTGATCAAGCCTCTTATTTAGCAAGTATCTTTCACTTTCCACAAAACTTGCATGTTGGGAAATTAGATTTTTGACATAACCTAAATATTTATCGGTTTGTTCTGCAGTAACTTCGATGGGAGAATAAGAATAAATACCTCTTTTAGATGCTTCTATTTTACAGGTTTCTACTAGATTTAGGGAAAAATCTCCTGGAGAATTTACTATTTTCATTAATTTATCCTGTGGGTAATCTACCACCGAACTAGCAAATGGATTTGTTGATTCTGTCATTGGTTTGATCGCTTAAAATGTTCACTATTGTGCTAAATTATCGGAAATAAGGATACTATGCAATTTACTCAACTAATTTTTAATAGAAGTATGATTTTTTACTTCAGAACTTAATATGTCAAAGTGTATATTATAGTGCTGATAAAATGAAGAAAACTGTTTATTTGCCGAATAAATGAAGGGGTGATGGGTTTTCTTATGCGTTTATAATAACTTCTTTATAATCCTTTAGAGAAAATTGGTGCTTGGCTGTTTGTAATTCCATAAAATAATCATACATTTGCACTCGCTTTTGCGGAAGCTGTGTCTTTTGCAGCATTTTTATATATAATTTTTAGATAAATAAGGTAGCATATGCCAACTATTAATCAGCTAGTAAAGAAAGGAAGAAAGAAGGTTATCGTTAAGAGTAAATCTAGAGCGTTGGATTCTTGTCCACAAAAAAGAGGAGTATGTACAAGAGTATATACAACTACTCCAAAGAAACCGAATTCTGCCTTAAGAAAAGTAGCGAAAGTTAGACTTACGAATGGTATTGAAGTAATTGCTTATATCCCAGGAGAAGGTCATAACTTACAAGAGCACTCAATTGTATTGATCAGAGGTGGTAGAGTAAAAGATCTTCCGGGTGTACGATACACTATAGTAAGAGGAGCTTTAGATACTGCTGGTGTTTCAGATAGAACTCAAAGTAGATCTAAGTACGGTGCTAAAAGACCTAAGAAATAATAATATCCATTTATCAAGATAGATAAGAAATGAGAAAAAGGAAACCAAAAAAGAGAATCATCCAGCCTGATCCAAGGTTTAATGACATTATGGTAACTCAATTTGTGAACAATTTAATGTGGGCAGGTAAGAAGAGTGTTGCATTTAAGATTTTTTATACTGCAATGGATTTGATTCAGGAGAGAACAAGTGAAGACCCTCACAAAGTTTGGAAAGATGCATTAAATAATGTAACGCCAGCTGTAGAAGTTCGTTCTAGAAGAATTGGAGGAGCTACTTTTCAAATTCCGACTGAAATCAGAGCTTCAAGAAGATTGTCAATTGGAATGAAATGGGTAATCCGTTTCTCAAGAGCACGAAGTGGAAAAGGAATGGCTGAAAAATTAGCTTCAGAGCTAATTGCAGCAAGTAAGAATGAAGGAGCAGCTGTGAAGAGAAAAGAAGATACGCATAAAATGGCGGAATCTAACAGAGCATTTGCACACTTCAGAGTATAATAAATCCCATCTGACTAATAATACCCAACAGATAATATATAAATCATTATAGATAATCATGTCAAGAGATTTAAGATTTACTAGAAATATTGGTATTGCAGCACACATTGATGCTGGTAAAACAACAACTACCGAGAGAGTTCTTTACTACACTGGAATGAGTCACAAGATTGGTGAAGTTCATGATGGTGCAGCTACAATGGACTGGATGGAGCAAGAGCAAGAAAGAGGTATTACTATTACTTCTGCTGCGACTAAGACCAACTGGAACTGGAAGGATCAAGATTATCCTATGAATATCATTGATACTCCGGGTCACGTGGATTTCACGGTTGAGGTAAATAGATCTTTGAGAGTTCTTGATGGTTTAGTATTCTTATTTTGTGCAGTTTCTGGTGTTGAACCACAATCTGAAACAAACTGGAGGTTAGCTGATAACTATAATGTACCGAGAATCGGTTTTGTAAATAAAATGGATAGATCAGGTGCTGATTTCTTTTCTGTTGTAAAAGATGTTAAAGAAAAATTGGGTTCTGAAGCAATTCCTTTGCAAGTGCCAATTGGCGCAGAAGAAACATTCGAAGGAGTAGTTGACTTGATTACAGGTAAAGCTATTGTTTGGAATGAAGACGATATGGGAATGACATATGATGAAATTCCTGTTCCAGATGATTTAGTTGATGTTGTTGCTGAATGGAGAGAGAAATTGCTAGAAGCAATTGCAGAATATGATGAGACATTGTTGGAGAAGTATTTTGAAGATCCTGCAAGTATCACAGAGCAAGAAATGATTGATGCGGTAAGAGGTGCAGTATTGGACAATAAGTTTGTACCGATGATGTGTGGATCTGCATTCAAAAATAAAGGAGTTCAAGCTGTACTAGATGCAGTATGTGCATTTTTACCATCTCCTTTAGATATTGATGCTGTGATAGGTACTAATCCTGATACAGACGAGCCTGAATCAAGAAAGCCTTCTATAGATGAACCTTTCTGTGCACTTGCATTTAAAATTGCTACTGATCCTTATGTAGGTAGATTAGCTTTCTTTAGAGTTTATTCTGGAAAATTAGACGCAGGTTCATATATCTTGAACACTAGATCTGGAAACAAAGAAAGAATTTCTAGACTTTATCAAATGCACTCTAATAAGCAAAATGCTATTGATAGCGTAGAAGCTGGAGATATTGCTGCAGGAGTAGGGTTTAAAGATTTAAGAACTGGAGATACAATATGTGATACAAATGCACCTATCGTATTAGAAAGTATGGTCTTCCCTGATCCAGTAATTGGAGTAGCAATTGAGCCTAAGTCTCAGAAAGATCTTGATAAATTAGGAATGGCTTTAGCAAAATTAGCTGAAGAAGATCCGACTTTTAAAGTGAAATATGATGAAGACACCAACCAAACTATTATCAGTGGTATGGGAGAGCTTCACTTAGAGATCATTATTGATCGTTTGAGAAGAGAATTTAAAGTAGAGTGTAGCCAAGGTGCTCCTCAAGTAAGCTATAAAGAAGCTCTTACGGCATCAGTTGATCATACACAAAGACTTAAAAAGCAATCAGGTGGATCTGGACTTTTCGCACAGATGTCATTTGAATTAGGTCCTGCTGATGAGGAATTCTTAGAATCAGATGATTTCAAGAATGGTAAAAAGAGTTTGCAATTTGAAAACAAGATTGTTGGAGGATCTATTCCAAAAGAATTTTTCCCATCAATAGTCAAAGGTTTCAATGCAATGATGAAAAATGGAGTACTTGCTGGATATAATATTGATAGCATGAAAGTAAGACTTTATGATGGTTCTACTCACGCTGTTGATTCAAAGCCTATTGCATTTGAATTGTGTGCAAAAGAAGGATTTAAGGAAGCAGCTAATAAAGCTAAACCTGTTCTTCTTGAGCCTATCATGAAATTACTAGTTGTAACTCCTGAAGAATATACTGGCTCTGTAATTGGTGACCTTAACAGAAGAAGAGGATTACCAAAAGGACAAGAGCCTAGATCAGGTGGAGCAGTTAATATTTCTGCTGATGTACCATTGTCAGAGATGTTTGGATATGTGACTCAATTGAGAACGATCACATCAGGTAGAGCGAGTAGTACAATGGAATTCTCGCACTTTTCACCTGCACCGAAAGCTATTGCTGAAAAGATAATGGCAGAGGCGAGGGGAGATGTTGCTGTATAAGAAGAAAGTAAATTCTTAGAAATACATAATGAGGGCTGATCTTAATTGATTGGCCCTTTTTTTATGTTTTATTTGAATGAAATATTTTTATAAAACAATCGTTCTATATTGTGGAGGTTTTTTTTAAGATAATAATTGCCAATTACAACTTGCGATTTTTATAACCTTTACCTCCACGATAGATGATTTCTTAACACTAATTACATAAATTATGAGAACCTTTATTACATTTAGTTTTTTACTTTTATTTTCAATTTACTCATTTTCACAGGAATGTGGAGCAGAGGTTGACATTAGCCATGATGCAAGTGTGTTGAAATTTAACAAAGACACTTGGACTGATGGGGATGAAGATTTTGATGTCAAAGTATATGCGCATATTATAGTTAATTCCACAGGACAAGGTGTATTTACTCCAGATGAAGTAGCTGAGGCAATCCAGCTTCTGAATGAAACATTTGGACCAGATAATGGAAATGAAGTGAATTTTGGAAATAATGTGGGCATTCAATTCTATTTGGATGCATGTTTTGATTATATCGAGATGGATGGATATGATGCTGATATTAGTATCAACGAAAAAGAAGATGGGCTTGACATTTATTTTTTCTCATCGCAAGGTGGTCCCACTTGGGGTGGAAGAGCGTCATTCAGTTCTTCAAGATTAGCTGTAATTGGCAGATTTTTGGAAAATGGTGCTGATCCTATAGCTTTCACTAATATACTTGCCCATGAAGTTGGACATGTTTTTGGATTATACCATACATTCTATAACACAGCGGCATGGCTTTGTGCTGTCCAGCGTAATGGACATCCAAGTTGTGGAGTTCCAGACTTGGATTTAATTTACCCCGAACCAGTTGATATTTTCGCTCAATTCCCTCCGGATCTTGATATTAAAAGTAAAACTGGTGACTACATTAAAGATACACCGGCTGACCCATTTAATGTTTTTAGTTCCGTTTTGCCTGCTGAATATGCTTGTGTTCCTAGCGGTTTTGGACCAGCAGAGGACTATGTGGCTTGCGGCAAAAATACAGATTGTGTGGACCATAATGGAACCGTGTATAAATATGATGCTTTAACATATGAGAACACTATGTATAGACATAATATAATGTCTTACTCATATGTGAAATGCATGACGCTATTCTCTGCAGATCAAAAAACATACATGCGCCATAATCTAAGGGGCGCTACACCACATTTATTGCTTCTTCACCAGTCTGCTCAAGATTATTCTATAGTTGAGGATTACAAGAAAATAGATTGCTCACATACTATAGATTATGATATTACTATCAAAAGTGGTGGGACGCTTGAATTAACTAAGACGCTATTTTTCACACCGGGCCATGGTATTACTGTTGAAAGTGGTGGTAATTTATTTTTAAATGGTGGTACACTCACGAAGGCTTTGTGTGTAGATGATCTTTGGGATGGTGTTGGAGCGAATAGTGGATCGAAAGTGATAATTCAAGATGGAAAGATTGAATATGCACTTACTGGGTTGATCTACACCCATATTCAACTTTTTGCACCATTTTCTATTACACCCTTTGAATTTGATGGAGCTGAGTTTGCGCATTGCAATACGGGTATAGAGACTAGAGCTGTGTTCATATCATTGTATTTGTCGCCAAATAGTGTTATGAATGAATTAAATATTCATGATTGTAAAATTGGTATTAATGCATTTCGAACAGAGCAGTTGTCTATAGTAAACAGTACATTTGAAAACAATCAAGATGTTGGGTTAAAATTATCTGATGGATCGATGAGTATAAGATCTTCTGGATTTGTGAATATGCCTATAGCGATTTCATATAATAATATGGGAGGATCTGTTAATGCTTCGTTGATAGGTGGAGCTGTTGAGCATAATAATGTCTTTTATGATAATGGACAAGGGATTGTTGCAAACGCGCCTTTTAGTAACAATAAGTTTTTGGTTACGCACAATACTTTTTTGAACAATTGGATAGGGCTAAATATAGCGGGATTAAGTTCCTCAAACGTTTTTAATAATGATTTTTATGGGGGATTGGGAGGATGTGGATTTTCTGATGGTGGAGGTTTGGAGAATTCAGTAAAGGATAATCTTTTCACGTCTAACATAATTGGCGCTGGATCTGCAGATGATAATTTAGGACTTTTATACACTTTAAATTGCTTTTCTGCTAATTCTCAGGGGGATATTGCATTGTCAGGTTTTATAAACGAAGAACAAGGGAATCTAAATTTAGGGGCCAGTAACACATTCTCCAAAATCACAAATGTCAATACATTTAAACTTGAACAGGCACAAGATTTTGATTATTTTGTGTTAGATGGTATTCCTGTTTCGGATGAAAGATACCCAAGTGGAATTGATGATAAAATTGAAGATAGTAATGATGATGTTGATCCGAATTGTGGAAGTACAATTAATCCATTTCCAGTAATAAACTTTTTTAGATGTCAATGTTCTGAATCGGATGAAGCAAATGAAGAAAGAATAGAAGAGCTCGAACAAGCTATAGATGATTTAAAGTCTGGTAATCTGGCTGCCAACCCTATATTCAAGCGAATTCTTATCGCAAAATACACTTCGTGTATTGAGATATTGGAAGAATGTATTGGTAAATCAAAGGAGTATGACGAATTTGAAATAGCTCCCGATGGTAAAGATCGAAAAGATGAGTATGATACTCGTAGCTATCCCCTAGCTAAAGTCAAGACTATGAGTTTAATGTTATCGAGAGGCCAATGGTCAGAAGCCAGATCTTATCTTACAAATCATTCTGGTGAGTTTGATGTCTTCTTTTCAAGCGAATATGAGCAACTAATGAATATCTATCTTGATCATATAGATGATAGATCTAATGCATCCACGCACAGGCAATCACTTGAATCTATGGCTGACGAAGAGAATATATTCAAAGGATATGCAAGAGCAATGTTATGCTATTATTACGATGATTGTAGATATGACATGTATGATTTTGATGGGAGTATTCCAAGATCAGGGAAAGTATCAAATGAAGAATTTTTCTCTGTCTATCCAAATCCCGCAACATCTCAAATAACTATAACTGTTAAAGAAAAAGTCGATTTATCCATTTGGTCAATAAATGGGCAGTTGAAGCAAAAGCAGTCCTATGATAAGGGAAGCCATTTCATTGATATTTCCAAATTTGTACCTGGTGTTTACTTTTGCAAATCATTTTCTAATTTACGAAATAGAATAATAACTAAGAAAATCGTTAAACTTTGAATAGAATAACTGGCAGCATTTTATTATCAGTTTTTATTGTAACAACAATATTTTGCCAAAGTAATTTTGAAATAGTAAGAGATTTTGATCAAAGTGTTCTTGAAAAAGGAAGGTCTGTTCTCGAAATGGAAGAGAACCTCTATATAATAACTAGTGGGGTTTCAACAGACTTACCAAAACTTTATTTATCAAAATATGATCAAAATGGCAATTTAAAATGGGATAAGACATTAATTGATTTTGGCACAGTTGGCAATACTTTTCATGCTTTGACAAAATTGGACTTCACACTAACAGGAATTGATTACAATAAAGATATTCAAACTTCATTGAAAATAGATACATCAGGATTAATTGATACACTAGGTATTTGTATATCTGATTCATTAATTTCAGCAAATTTATCATCATCAATAATATTTGGTTCTCACTTAGTAACCAGCATGAACTCTTTTGTGGATGATGAAACAAATACAGTTACAGCACTTTGTTGGTTAGATTTATACTCAGGAAACCAAGATACCATTATCATTGAGCAGAAAGGATTTGGTATTCGTATTGGTGATCTAATCATTGATCCAGACAGCCTCCTTACGGTTGTATACATGTATCAAGATCCCATAATAAAATCAGATTACTACCGCTCTATCCACAAATTCAACAAAGAGAAAGAAAAGGTATGGGAATGGACAAGTGAAAAATTGGATGGCAGAACTAGCCTACATGGCTTTACACTGTCAATTTTAGATGATGGGCGGATGGTGCATACCAATGGAAGGTTTACTTACAAAAGCAGAGAAAGCCCTTCAATTAGAGCAATCAATCCAGATGGAAGTCTGTCTTGGTATTATGATTTTCCAGTATGGCTACTGCCGATGCCATCAGAAGATTTTTTCCAATATGACTTAGCACATCATATCACTACTAAAAACAATGATATAGTAGGATGTGGATGGTATAATGATGTAGATGATAAAGCTTATCTATTTCGTATGAGTAGTGAAGGAGAGATGTTGTGGGAGCGATATTATTATACACCAGATAATATTATCGTTGATAACTTTGGGAATAATAGGGTTTCAGGAGGAGTATTTATAGATGTAGAAGAATTAGAAAATGGAGATCTAGCTGTCGTGGGGGAAAAGCATATACGCTCTCAAAATCCAGATGGGACACTCTTAAAAGAAGAAGACCTTTGGTTACTTCGGCTAAATGCTGATGGGTGCAATGGGGATTATTGTGGAGAGAGTAGATATACTATGACTACAAGTACAGAAGAGGAAATAATTAATGAAGAATCATTCACGATATTTCCAAACCCATCAAGTGTGGAGATCACTATTGAATCCAATAAAAGTATAGAATTAGAAATAGTATCAAGTATGGGTGAATTGCAGCGAAAATTAACCATTAATGAAGGTAAAAATACGGTAGATATATCAAGATTGCCAAGTGGTATATATTTTGTTCGATCTTATTCAATAATTAATCATCAAGTAGAAGTAATGAAGTTTGTAAAAATATAAAGATGAAAAATATTCAAGTTTATATATTTCTATTGTTTACTATGCCAGGATATTCACAGAATTATTTTGAAAGGATACAAAGTTTTGATGCTGAAGTAGATGAAGGCGGTCTATCTGTAATAGAATTTGATTCAGATCTATTTGTGATGAGCAAGGGCGTTTCATATGAATTGCCTAGAAAATACTTTCTAAAATATTCTAAAGGTGGAAATTTAATTTTGAATAAAACTTTTTCAGATTTTGGTGGCAGAGGCAACTGTTTTCATAAATACGGACAAAACCTCATTTATACAGGAGTAGATTTAAATAAGCAGGAACAGACTACCTTATTGATAAATACATCAGGCTTTGAGCATGCAAGGTATAAGTGTGTCTCTGATAGTCTTATGTCAGCTAATATTGCGGCGACTACTTTATTTGGAAAATATTTAGTGACAAGCAAAAATTCCTTCAATGAAGATGAAACAGATATTAATACATCTCTTTGTTGGCTGAATCTTATCACAGGTATTGTTGACACAATGATAATAGAAGACAATGGCTTCAATGATCAAATAGGCGATCTAACAATAGGACCAGACAGCCTCCTCACTATAGTGTACATGTTTCAAGATGAAGAACTAAAGTCTGACTACTATCGTTCCATCCATAAATTCAACAAAGAGAAAGAAAAGGTATGGGAATGGACAAGTGAAAAGTTGAATGGTAGAACTTTATTTCATGGTTTTACGCTGTCAATTCTAGAGGATGGAAGGATGGTGCATACGAATGGAAGGCTTACTTACACTGATAGAGAAAGTGTTTCTATTCGAGCGATTAATCCAGATGGGAGTCTGTCTTGGTATTATGATTTTCCAGTATGGCTACTGCCGATGCCACCAGAAGATTTTTTCCAATATGACTTAGCACATCATATTACTACTAAAAACAATGACATAGTAGGATGTGGATGGTACAATGATGTAGATGATAAAGCCTATCTGTTTCGTATGAGTAGTGAAGGAGAGATGTTGTGGGAGCGATATTATTATACACCAGATAATATTATCGTTGATAACTTTGGGAATAATAGGGTTTCGGGAGGAGTATTTATAGATGTAGAAGAATTAGAAAATGGAGATCTAGCTGTCGTGGGAGAAAAGCATATACGCTCACAAAATCCAGATGGTACGCTCTCAAAAGAAGAAGATATGTGGTTACTTCGCCTAAATGCTGATGGGTGTATTGGTGATTATTGTGGGGAAGATAGGAAGACGATGATTACGACTACGGAAGAAGTAGTCGAGGAAGAAGCTTTATTTACTATATATCCTAATCCATCATCTAATGAGATCACTATTGAAGCGATGAATGATCAAGAAATAACCATTGTTTCAAGTACTGGTATTATAGAAATGCAAATGTCAATTTCAGCGGGTAGCCAAAATATAGACATATCAGATCTTCCAATTGGGATTTATTTTATACGATCTTTTTTGAAAAATGATCATTCATATTCCATTCAAAAATTGATAAAGATTTGATATCGTATGCAATAAGGAATGGTAAACAAATAAAGTATCACTTTTGAAGGTCTCTTTTTTCCTCCGACTTCGTTAAAAATACTCACCATAGCTACGGCTATGCCTGCGCTTTTTGCCTTGTCGAAGAAAAAAATAGCCACCCCAAAATATGATACCTTATTAAATTATCATTCCTAAGTATAAAACATACAAAACATAATGAGTTTACCAATATTTATTTTGTGTTTTAAGTCTAATCAAAAACAATTTATAAGTTAGGAATTACATATGACTAAGTTGCTTGATGTAAATTGGTTCTAATAAATTGTTGAAGCAATTTATTTAATATTAATAGTTAGAATAGTTTGCATAATTGATTTACCATTTGTACATTTGCAGCCGATTTAGAAATAAACAACTTTTTAATAAAGGCTATGAATCAAAAAATTAGGATTAAACTTCGTTCTTACGACCACAATCTTGTAGACAAGAGCACGGAGAAAATCGTAAAAACTGTGAGAAACAGTGGTGCGGTTATATCTGGTCCGATTCCGCTGCCCACAAAGAAAGAAATATTTACAGTTCTGCGATCACCGCACGTAAATAAGAAATCTCGTGAGCAGTTCCAGATGAGAACACACAAAAGACTGATCGAGATATTTACACCTACTCAGAAAACTGTAGATGCACTATCGAAACTAGAACTTCCTAGTGGCGTAGATATCCAAGTCAAATTGACATAATTCAATATTTGAAAATAACAAGCGTAGATATGCACTTCTGCTATCATCGCTAGTAATTATATAAAACCTATAATATGAATGGAATAATAGGTAAAAAAATAGGTATGACTAGTATCTTCAATGAAGATGGTAGAAATATAAGTTGTACAATAGTGGAAGCTACTCCAAATGTAGTCACTCAAGTGAAAACTGAGGATACAGATGGTTATTACGCTTTACAACTAAGCTATGGCGAAGCTAAAGCTAAGAATACCTCAAATGGACTAGTGGGTCATTATGACAAAGCTGGTGCAACACCTAAAAGAAGATCAATCGAATTTAGAGATTGTACTTTACAAAAAAGCTTAGGAGATTCTGTTACTATTTCTGACATCTTCGAAGAAGGAGATACAGTAAAAGCAATTGGAAGATCTAAAGGTAAAGGTTTTCAAGGTGTAGTAAAAAGATACAACTTTAAAGGAGTAGGTGATGCCACACATGGTCAGCACAACAGATTAAGAGCTCCGGGTTCTATCGGTGCTGCATCTTATCCAGCGAAAGTTGTGAAAGGAATGAAGATGGGAGGAAGAATGGGTAACGATAGAGTTACTGTGAAAAACCTTCAAGTTGTCAGAATCCTAGAAGAGAAAAATCTATTGTTAATCAAAGGTGCTATACCAGGTCATAAAGGATCTATCGTAGTGATCGAAAAATAACAAGGAAGATGAAATTAGATGTAATAAATACACAAGGAGCCTCAACAGGCAAAAGTATTGAACTTCCTGATTCAGTATTTGGTGTAGAACCTAATGAGCATGCAGTTTACTTAGCTGTAAAACAATATAATGCTGCTCAAAGACAAGGTACTCACAAAACAAAAGAGAAAGGAGAAATAACGGCTTCTACTCGAAAGATCAAAAAACAAAAGGGTACGGGTACTGCAAGAGCAGGATCACTTAAATCTGGTGTTTTTAGAGGAGGTGGAAGAATCTTCGGTCCAAGACCAAGAAACTATAGCTTCAAATTAAATAAAAAAGTGAAAGCATTGGCAAGAGCTTCTGCATTCTCTCATAAAGCATCTAATGGAAACATTAGCGTGATTGAAGATTTTTCATTTGATGCACCAAAAACAAAAGACTTCAAAGCTGTTGTAGCGAATTTGTCTCTTGCTGATAAGAAGTCATTGTTCATTACTTCTGAGAATAATACTAATGTATATATCTCAAGTAGAAATATTCAACGGACACAAGTTGTGAGCGTGGATGAAGTAAACACTTATCAAATAATGAATGCAAACTCTGTAGTAATTGCAGAAGGAGCAGTTCAGAAGCTTAAAGAATTGTACGCCAAATAAATTGAATTAAGATGGCTAAGAATATACTTATAAAACCTATCATTTCTGAAAAGTCAGAATTATTGTCAGCAAATCACGCTCAGTACAGTTTTGTAGTGAACAGAAGTGCTAACAAGATTGAGATTAGAAATGCGGTGAAGGAAATGTATCCAGATATCAATATTGAATCTGTAAATACAATCAATATGCCTGCTAAAGCTAAATCTAGAAATACCAGAGCTGGTGTTTTAAGTGGAAGAGTTAGTGGATATAAAAAAGCTATAGTAACATTAGCTGAAGGTGATGAAATAGATTTCTTTGGAGATCTTTAATGAATTAGTCAACTTAAAAAGACAAAGACATGCCAATCAAAAAATATAATCCGATCACTCCAGGTACTAGAACCAGAGTTGGTAATATGTACTCGGAAGTTACAACGGATAAGCCTGAAAAAAGTCTTACAAGCGGTAAGAGCCGGACTGGTGGTAGAAACCACAAAGGTAAAATGACCATGAGACATATTGGTGGTGGGCACAAGAAGAAATATAGAACAATTGATTTTAAAAGAGATAAGGATAATATTCCTGCGAAAGTAAAGTCAATTGAGTATGATCCGAATAGAACTTCTTATATCGCATTATTAGTATATGCTGATGGAGAGAAAAGATACATCATTGCTCCTGATAAATTGATGGTAGGAACACAAATTATCTCTGGAGAAAAAGCATTACCAGAAACTGGTAATGCAATGTTCTTGAAAGATGTTCCTTTGGGTTCTCCAATTCATGCAATCGAAATGACACCTGGTAAAGGTGCAGCACTAGCAAGATCAGCTGGAACTTATGGAACATTGATGAGTAGAGAAGGAAAGTATGTAATCGTGAAGTTGCCATCAGGGGAGGTAAGAAGAATCTTATCAACTTGTAAAGCAACAATCGGAACTACAAGTAATCCTGATCATGGTCTTACAGTATTAGGTAAAGCAGGTAGAAAGAGATGGTTGGGCAGAAGACCTAGAGTAAGAGGGGTAGCAATGAACCCAGTAGATCACCCGATGGGTGGTGGTGAAGGTAGATCTTCAGGAGGTCACCCAAGATCAAGAACTGGTATCATGGCAAAAGGACAGAAAACAAGAAATAATAGCAAGTATTCTACGAAGCTTATTGTTACTAGAAGAAAGAAAAAATAATCATTAGCAATTAATATACTATAATGGCTAGATCAATAAAAAAAGGACCTTACATTTTTCACAAACTTTTAGATAAGGTAGTGAAAGCGCAGGCATCAGAAAGAAAATCAGTTATCAAAACTTGGTCGAGATCTTCAATGATCATTCCTATGATGGTTGGAACGACGATAGCTGTACACAACGGAAAAACTTTTGTACCTGTTTTTGTAACTGAAAACATGGTAGGTCATAAACTTGGCGAATTTTCTCCGACGAGAACATTCAAAGGCCACGGAGGTAGAAAATAACTATTAGCTAATAGCTAAAAAAAAAATAGCATGGAAGCTGTTGCAAAATTAAAAAATTGTCCAATGTCGGCTAGAAAGATGAGAATCGTAGCTGACAATATCAGAGGGAAATCTGTTGACGAGGCATTAAACATCTTGAAATTCACAAAAAAGGAAGCTGCCACTTGGTTGGAGAAAGTAGTATATGCTGCTGTTTCGAACTGGGAGAATAAAGGCGATATGGCATATAGTGCCGCTGACTATGATCTCAAGATTAAAACCGCAATTGTAAACGAAGGTACAATGCTCAAAAGATTCAGACCTGCTCCACATGGTAGAGCACACAGAATCAGAAAGAGACAAAACCACGTAACAATTGTTGTTGAAAATGCAATTGAAATCGAAGGAACTAACTCAGAAGAACAATCATAATCATAAGACATGGGTCAAAAGACAAATCCAATAGGCAATAGATTAGGAATCATCCGAGGATGGGATTCTAATTGGTATGGTGGCAAAAATTTCGCTGAAAAAGTTGTCGAAGATGAGAAGATTAGAAGATATCTCAATGCCAGGATTACTAAAGGAGGAATAGCTAGAATAGTAATAGAAAGAACTCTTAAGAGAGTGACTGTAACTATTCATACATCAAGACCAGGTATTATTATTGGTAAAGGTGGATCTGAGGTAGATAGAATCAAGGAGGAGTTGAAAAAACTTACCAGCAAGGATATCCAAATCAATATTGTAGAGATCAGAAAGCCTGAGTTGGATGCTGCGATCGTAGGAGAGAGCATTGCTAAGCAGATTGAATCCAGAATTAACTATAGAAGAGCGATCAAGATGTCTATACAGTCAACTATGAGAGCAGGTGCAGAAGGAATCAAAGTGAGAATTAGTGGTAGATTGAATGGTGCGGAGATGGCAAGAAGTGAAGAGTATAAAGATGGAAGAACACCATTGCATACTTTTAGAGCAGACATCGATTATAAATTGCAAGAAGCACTTACAGTTTATGGTAAGATAGGAATCAAAGTATGGATCTGTAAAGGAGAAATACTTGGCAAAAGAGATTTATCACCAAATGTAGGAGTAGATAATAAGAAAGGTGGAAGAGGAGATCGAAGAGGTGGAGGAAGAGACAATAGAGGTGGCCGAGGAGGTGATAGAAGAAGATAATTAGAACAAAAAATTGTACCTTTGCCGAACTTTTTAAAAAAGGCAGCAAAATAAAGCATTTTTAAGATGTTACAACCAAAAAGAACAAAGTACAGAAAGCAGCAGAAAGGAAGAATTAGAGGTATTGCGCATAGAGGTAGTACAATAAACTTCGGATCATTTGCTTTGAAGTCGATGGAAGATAAGTTCATTACAAACCGACAGATAGAATCTGCTAGGATTGCAATGACTAGATATATGAAGAGAGAGGGAAAGGTATGGATTAGAATTTTTCCAGACAAACCGATAACTGCTAAGCCAGCAGAGGTAAGAATGGGTAAGGGTAAAGGAGCTCTTGATCATTGGGTAGCACCTATAAAGCCAGGAACTATTATGTTTGAAATGGATGGCGTACCAATCGAAGTAGCACAAGAAGCAATGAGATTGGCTGCACAGAAGCTACCAGTTAAGACCAAGTTTATAGTAAGAAGAGACTTCGCCTAATTAGATAAAAATTAAAGTTGATATACAATGGCAACTACTAAATTTATAGAACTACAGCAATATACTGACGAAGATCTTCAAAATGAGATCAACGTTACAGAAGAGCAGTATAAGAAGCTGAAATTTGATCACGCGATTAGAGGATTGGAAAATCCGCTATTGTTGAAAGAAGTGAAGAGAGATGTCGCTAGATTGTACACGGAGAAAAGAGCAAGAGAAGTTAAGGCTATGACTCCGGAGCAATTGGCTAAGAGATCAAAAATTATTAGAAGAAGAAGAAAATAATTTAAGCCTAGGCTACAAATAATTTAGCAATGACTGAAAGAGCATTACGTAAACAGAGAATCGGTATAGTATCCAGCAATAAGATGGAAAAATCTATAACTGTGCTCGTTGAAAGAAAATTGAGACACCCTATCTATGGAAAGTTCGTAAAGAAATCCAAGAAGTTTGTTGCACATGATGAAAAGAATGAGTGCAACGAAGGAGATAGAGTGAAAATTATGGAGACACGTCCTCTTAGTAAGAGAAAGAGATGGAGACTTGTTGAGATAATTGATAGAGCTAAATAGTTTATTCATAACGCTATAAATATTATTAGCAATGATACAACAAGAATCAAGACTCAAAGTAGCTGACAACAGCGGAGCAAAAGAAGTACTTTGTATTAGAGTACTAGGTGGGTCAAAAAGAAGATATGCATCAATAGGTGACCAAATTGTAGTCACTGTAAAAGATGCAAATCCTGGTGGAATTAAAAAAGGTACAGTATCAAGAGCTGTAATCGTCAGGACTAAAAAAGAAATAAGACGTAAAGACGGATCGTATATTAGATTCGACGATAATGCGGTAGTATTATTAAGTGCTTCTGAGGAGCCAAGAGGAACAAGAATCTTTGGACCTGTAGCGAGAGAATTGCGTGACAGAGATTATATGAAAATTGTATCACTCGCACCAGAGGTACTATAATTGAAGAACTTTTAGCTATTAAAACTATGAGTAAGAATAGATTCGCACCTAAATATAAGATAAAAAAAGGTGATAAAGTAAGAGTAATTGCTGGTTCTAGTAAAGGAACTGAAGGTAATGTACTTGAGATACATGCAAAAACTGGAAAAGCTGTTGTAGAAGGCGTAAATATTGCTAAGAAGCATACCAAGCCTACTCAAGATAATCCAGGAGGTATCAATGAAATTGCCTTACCAATAGAAATTTCTAATCTTTCATTTATTGATCCTAAGTCTGGAGAAGCAACTAGAGTTGGTTACAGAATTGAGGATGGGAAAAGTGTAAGATATTCTAAAAAATCTGGAGAAACGATCAAGTAATGAGTTATACACCAAGATTAAAAACAAAATATAGAGAGGAGATTGTTGCTAAATTGCATGAACACTTTTCTTATAAATCTGTAATGCAAGTACCAAAACTTGAGAAGATTTGTATCAACCAAGGTGTTGGTGGAGCTACTCAAGATAAGAAATTGGTTGATAATGCATTGGCAGAAATGTCTTTGATTGCTGGACAAAAAGCAGTTCCAGTAAAAGCAAGAAAATCTGTATCTAACTTTAAGTTAAGAGAAGGAATGCCTATCGCTTCTAGAGTTACTCTTAGAGATGACCAAATGTATGAGTTTCTTGATAGATTGATTTCAGTTGCTCTTCCAAGAGTAAGAGATTTCAGAGGAATTAGTGATAAGAGTTTTGATGGAAGAGGAAACTATTCTTTAGGTATTCAAGAACAAATCATATTTCCAGAGATTGTTCTAGATAAAGTGAATAAGATTACTGGTATGGATATCAGTTTTGTGACGAGCGCAAAAACTGATGCTGAAGCATTAGAATTGCTAAAAGCACTTGGTATGCCTTTCAAAAATCAGAATAATTAATATATAATGGCAAAGAAATCAATAATAGCAAGGGAAGTAAAGCGAAGAAAGTTAGTGGCAAAATATGCTGAACTTAGAGCTAAATTGAAGAAAGAAGGAAACTGGGAAGAATTAGACAAACTTCCAAAAAACTCTAGTGCTGTAAGACTTCATAATAGGTGTATGTTGACCGGAAGACCTAAAGGGTACATGAGAAAATTTGGAATAAATAGAGTTACGTTCAGACAAATGGCTCTTGATGGTAAAATACCTGGTATAACAAAAGCCAGCTGGTAACTAAAAATAGAAAAGAACATTTATGATAACTACTGATCCAATAGCAGATTATCTTACAAGATTAAGAAATGCGCAAAAAGCTGGGCACAGAACTGTTGTGATTCCTTCATCAAAAATGAAAAAGGGAATTACTGAAATCCTTTATGATCAAGGATTTATACTAAAGTATAAATTTGATGATGAGGAAGGAATAGGTGGAGTGATAAGAATAGCAATTAAATATGATCCTGTAACAAAAGTGCCAGTTATTAAAAAATTAGGCAGAATAAGCAAACCAGGATTAAGAAAATATTCTCCTGCCAATGAAATACCTAGAATCATTAATGGATTAGGTGTAGCTATTGTTTCGACTTCTCAAGGGTTGATGACTGATAAGCAGGCAAGAAATGCAAATGTGGGTGGCGAATTAGTTTGCTACGTATACTAATAAGAATATAAAAAGAATACCATGTCAAGAATAGGTAAAGCACCAATATCGATACCAGGTGGAGTTACAATCACAGTAGATAAGTCTAACAATGTGAAGGTAAAAGGACCAAAAGGAGAGTTGTCTCAGCAAGTAGATGCAGATCTTACTTTGGAGATTAACGATGGTGAAGCGGTATTAAAGAGACCAACTGACCAAATAAGACACAGAGCAATGCATGGTCTATTCAGAACATTAATAGCTAATATGGTTACTGGTGTTACTGAGGGATATACCAAAGAAATGGAATTGATAGGTGTTGGATATAGAGCAGGTAACACAGGAAGTTTATTGGAACTTACTCTTGGATATTCTCACCCAATTTTCTTTGCTATACCAAGCGAATTGAAATTGGAAACTAAAATGGAGAAAGGTACACCTCCAACTGTAATTCTTACTGGAATTGATAAACAGTTGATTGGTCAAGTAGCTGCCAAAATTAGAGCCTTTAGAAGTCCTGAACCTTATAAAGGAAAAGGTATTAGATTTAAAGGAGAACAGATAAGAAGAAAAGCTGGTAAAACGGCTGCCAAATAATTAGTGTATATATAAATACATCAGAAATGATTTCTAAAGTACAAAGTAGAAAGAGAATACACAAAAGAATAAGAAATAAGATTAGCGGAACTCCTGCTAAACCTAGACTTGCAGTGTATAGAAGTAATAAAGCTATTTCTTGTCAATTGATTGATGATGTGAATGGTGTTACATTATCTAGTGCATCTTCAAAAGATGTTTCAGGTGATGGACTAAAATTAGATATTTCTAAGAAAGTAGGAATATTGATTGGTGAAAAAGCTAAATCATTAGGAATAGATTCAATAAAATTTGATAGAGGAGGTTACCTTTATCATGGAAGAGTAAAATCACTGGCAGACGGTGCCAGAGAAGCTGGTCTAATTTTTTAAAAAAGTAAGTGATGGCAAAAAATAATGATAGAGTAAAAGCGGCTGATACCGATCTGAAAGAAAAACTTGTAAACCTTAGTAGAGTTGCAAAGGTGACTAAAGGGGGTAGAACATTTAGTTTTTCAGCTTTAGTAGTTGTAGGAGATGGTAATGGAACTGTAGGTCATGGTCTTGGTAAAGCAAGAGATGTATCAGAATCTATTTCGAAAGCAGCTGACGAAGCAAAGAAAAATTTGGTAAAAGTGCCAATTTATAACGGAACTATTCCACATGAGCAATTAGGAAAATATGGAGCTGGTAAAGTTCTTATTAAGCCTGCTGCAGATGGTACAGGAGTAATTGCAGGTGGTGCGATGCGTGCGGTTTTAGAGATCGCTGGTGTTCACAATGTACTTGCAAAATCTCAAGGATCATCAAACCCTCACAACGTTGTGAAAGCAACTGTGGATGCATTACAAAAACTTAGAAGTCCATTAGAAATAGCTAAAGAAAGAGGAATCTCTTTGAATAAGCTTTTTGAAGGATAGTCAATATAAAAGGCCATGAGAAAATTAAAAGTAACTCAAGTAAAAAGTGTAATCGATAGATCTAAGAAACAAAAAGATACTATGGTTGCTCTTGGTTTGAAGAAGATGAACCAATCAGTGGTTAAAGAAGCAACTCCTCAGATAGTGGGAATGCTTACAAAAGTGAAACATTTAGTTAACATTGAAGAGGCATAACCTCTAAGAATAATTTAAGCTATGGAACTTCATAATCTAAGACCTGCCAAAGGGGCAGTAAAGTCAGACAAAAGAGTAGGTAGAGGACAAGGTGCAGGTACAGGTGGTACTTCGACAAGAGGTCACAAAGGAGCTAAATCTAGATCTGGTTATAGTAGCAAGAGAGCTTTCGAAGGTGGTCAAATGCCTTTACAAATGAGACTTCCAAAAAGAGGTTTCAACAACATAAACAGGGTTGAATATGTTGGTATCAATGTATCAAGATTGCAAGAGATATCTGAAAAGTACAAATTGACTGATATTAGTGATGCTACATTAGCAGAAGCTAAAATTGTCAAGAAGACTGATAAGGTAAAGATTTTAGGAAATGGAGAGTTGTCGGCAAAATTGAATGTATCAACTAGTGCAATTTCAACGAGTGCAAAATCTAAGATTGAAGCTGCAGGAGGATCTGTTAATATAGACTAAGAAAGATAATGAATAAGTTCATAGAGACATTAAAAAATATATGGGGTATTATTGAGCTGAGAGATAGAATTCTCTTCACTCTTTTAATTTTAGGAGTATATAGATTAGGTTCTTTTATTGTACTTCCTGGTGTGGATCCTGCAGCTTTAGATGCAGCGACAGCTGGCAGTGCAGGACAAGGATTGCTAGGTTTGATAAATATATTTACCGGAGGTGCTTTTAATAAGGGAGCCATATTTGCCTTAGGTATCATGCCATATATTACTGCATCGATCATAATCCAGTTGCTTGGATTTGCAGTTCCTTATTTCCAAAGATTGCAACAAAAAGAAGGTGAATCTGGAAGAAAGAAGATTACTCAGATTACAAGGATGTTAACTGTATTTATTACACTTGTTCAAGGTGGAGGATATCTAGCATATCTGAATTCTATGGGAGGTGTATCTCCATTAGTAAGTCCTTCAGTATTCTGGTTTGGTAATATTATCATTTTATCTACAGGTACTATTTTTGCAATGTGGTTGGGTGAAAAAATTACAGATAGAGGAATAGGAAACGGTATATCATTATTGATCATGATCGGAATTATAGCATCTCTTCCTGGCGCATTTGTGGCAGAAGTAACAGCTCAATTCGCAAAGTCAGGACCATTAATCTTAATCGTAGAATTCGCTGTATTCTTTTTGGTAGTTATAGCTACGATATTAATTGTACAAGGAGTAAGAAGAATTCCTATACAATTTGCGAAAAGAATGGTGGGAAGAACTGGAGGAGATTTGCCTATGGCAGGAGCTAGAGATTATATTCCTTTGAAAGTTAATGCTGCGGGAGTAATGCCTATCATCTTTGCTCAGGCAATAATGTTTTTACCTGTAACGATTGTTCAATTTTTTAGTGAAGAAGCAGTTGCTAACAGTGCATTTTTGCAATCATTGAATGATTGGAAATCTATACCATACAATGTTGTGTTTTTCTTATTGGTTGTAATATTCACATATGTTTATACGGCCTTATTAGTAAACCCGCAACAATATGCAGAATACTTAAAGAGACAAAATTCATTTATACCTGGTATCAAACCTGGTAGTCAAACTCAAGATTATATTGATACTTTGACAACTAGAATTACTTTGCCAGGATCTATATTCTTAGGTTTCATTTCGATTTTACCAGCTTTTGTAGCAAAATTCGGAGTGAATGATGGCTTTGCACTTTTCTTTGGAGGGACATCATTATTGATCTTAGTAGGTGTTGTACTTGATACACTTCAGCAGATTGAAAGCTACCTTTTGATGAGAAAGTATGATGGATTAGTGAAGTCAGGGAGATTGAAAGGAAGAAGTAGTGGAATGCAGCAAATCGGCGCAAGCTTCTAGATAGATGATCTTCTTTAAGACAGAAGAAGAAATTGAGAAGATAAGAGAAAACTGTTTATTAGTATGTAAAACACTTTCTTTAGCTGGCTCATTACTAAGACCAGGAATCACAGGTTTAGAGATTGATACAAAAGCAGAAGAGCTTATTAGAGATCATGGTGCTGAACCAGGATTCAAAGGGTACAAAGGATTTCCTGCGACATTATGTATTTCGATTAATGAGCAAGTAGTACATGGTATTCCATCTAATTACGAATTTAAAGAAACAGATATAGTATCGATTGATTGTGGAGTTTACAAAAATGGATATTATGGAGATGCAGCTTATACATTTGCATTTCGAGATATAGATATAGAAGTAATGAAACTTCTTGTAGTGACTAAAGAGTCATTATATAAAGCCATAGACTCGGCAATGCCGGGCAATAGAATTGGTGACATCGGATATGCGGTCCAATCCTTTACGGAAAAAGAACACAAATACGGTGTCGTACGAGAGCTAGTTGGTCATGGATTGGGTAAGAACCTACATGAAGCTCCTGAAGTTCCAAATTTTGGTAAAAGAGGAAATGGAATTCAATTGAAAGAGGGAATGGTAATAGCAATAGAACCTATGATAAATTTAGGTACTAGAAAAGTGAAGGTTCATAAGGACGGTTGGACTATCCAAACTGGAGATAAAAAGCCTTCAGCGCATTATGAACATACCATTGCTATAAAGAAAGGAGGAGCTGATATATTATCAGATCATGTTATTGTTGAGGAAGCTATTAAAAATAATGATTTTCTTAGTGATATTTCAATAAAAAAGTAGATATTTGCACTCCGAAAAAAAATTATGGCAAAGCAAGAGTTAATAAAGCAGGATGGTATTATAGATGAAGCATTATCAAACGCTATGTTTAGAGTGCGTTTGGAGAATGGTCATCTAATAGTAGCTACTATTTCAGGGAAAATGAGAATGAACTATATTCGAATTCTGCCAGGTGATAAAGTTGCTGTAGAAATGTCGCCTTATGATTTGTCAAGAGGAAGAATAACATATAGATATAAATAGGCCTTTAAGGGGTTAAAATATATATTATGAAAGTAAGAGCATCAATAAAAAAACGATCTGTAGATTGTAAGATCGTCAGAAGAAAGGGGAGACTTTATGTGATAAACAAAAAGAATCCAAGATTTAAGCAAAGACAAGGATAATAATCTAAAGTATAATAGCATGGCAAGAATTGCTGGGGTAGATTTACCTAAAAATAAAAGAGGTGTCATTGGTCTAACGTATATATATGGTATAGGCCAAACAAGAGCAGAAGAAATTCTCGAAAAATCTGGTATATCAGAAGATACCAAAGTAAGAGAATGGACTGACGAAAATATCAAGATGATCTCAGGATTAGTTCAGAATCAATATAGAGTTGAAGGAGAACTAAGAACTGAAGTTCAAATGAACATCAAGAGATTGATGGATATTGCTTGTTATAGAGGACTTCGTCATAGAAAAGGTTTACCATTAAGAGGGCAAAGAACTCAGACTAATGCTAGAACTAGAAAGGGTAAGAAGAAGACAGTCGCGAACAAGAAGAAAGCAACTAAATAATAAATTGTAATTAGTTAGTATTATGGCTAAAGGAAAAAAAGTTAAAAAGAGAAATGTCAAAGTTGATTCAACTGGGATAGTTTATATCCAAGCAAGTTTTAACAACATTATTATTTCTCTAACTAATAAGCAAGGGCAAGTAATCAGCTGGTCATCAGCAGGTAAAGCTGGGTTTAGAGGTTCAAAGAAAAATACTCCATATGCAGCTCAAATGGCAGCAAACGATGCAGCAAGTACTGCATATGATGCAGGCATGAGAAGTGCAGAGGTATTTGTGAAAGGTCCTGGATCTGGAAGAGAGGCTGCAATAAGAGCAATCGATGGTTCTGGAATAAAAGTTACTAAGATTAAAGATGTAACGCCTATACCGCACAACGGTTGTAGACCTCCTAAGAAAAGAAGAGTTTAATTTCAGTTTATTAACTGATAAAATAAAAGTTTAATGGCAAGATATACTGGACCAAGAACTAAAAAAGCTAGAGCATTAGGCGAAGCTATATTCGGTGCTGACAAAGCATTTGAAAAAAGAAAATATCCTCCTGGCCAACATGGTGGTGGAAATAAAAGAAGAAGACAAAAGTCTGATTATGCTCTCCAATTAATGGAGAAGCAAAAAGCTAAGTACACTTATGGTATGATGGAGCGTCAGTTCCGAAACCTTTTTGCAAAAGCAAGCAGAAAAAGTGGTGTAACTGGTGAAATTCTTCTTCAATATTTAGAAGGAAGATTGGATAATACTGTATTCAGGTTAGGAATTGCTCCTACGAGAAGAGGTGCTAGACAATTGGTTTCTCACAAACACATAATGGTTAACGGAGTAGTTACAAATATACCTTCAATGTTATTAAGACCTGGTGATGTGGTTTCTATCAGAGGAAAGAGTAGAAATTTAGACGTTATAGATAGTTCTATCAAATCAAAATCAGGTGTAAGAAACTGGGGTTGGTTAGAGTGGAATCCAGATAGATTGGAAGGTAAGTTCCTTGCCTATCCAGAAAGAGATAAAATTCCAGAGAAAATCAATGAGCAATTGATTGTTGAATTGTACTCTAAGTAAAATCAGAATTGGCTATCCGTTTGGATAGCCTATTCCTGTTTAATTTCCTTTTCATATATAAAATACGAACGAATGAGTATTCTTAATTTTCAGAAGCCTGACAAAATATTATTACAAAAAGCAGATGATTTTGATGGTACTTTTGAATTTAAACCATTAGAGCCTGGTTTTGGCCAGACTATAGGAAATTCACTACGAAGAATATTATTATCTTCTCTTGAGGGCTATGCGATATCTGCAGTAAGAATTGCTGGAGTTGATCACGAATTTTCAACCATTCAAGGTGTAGTTCAAGATGTTGTTGACATTATTCTTAACCTTAAGCAGGTGAGATTAAAGCCAATGATTGTCGATGAGAATAATACAGAAGAAAAGATATATCTTACTATCACAGGTAAAGAACAATTTTTAGCTGGAGACATAGAATCAAGCACAAATATTTTCAAGGTGATGAACCCTGAATTGTTGATTTGTCAAATGGAACCTTCAGTAAATCTAGAAATAGAGTTTACTATAACCAAAGGTAGAGGTTATGTGCCTGCAGAAGAGAATCTTCCTAAAGATGCTCCAATAGGTGTAGTTCCTGTAGATGCTATCTATACTCCTATTAAGAAAGTAGCATACAAAATAGAAAATACAAGGGTTGGTCAACGTACGGATTACGAGAAGTTAACTATTGAAGTTAAAACTGATGGTACGATTCACCCTGAAGAAGCAGTAAAAGAAGCTTCAAGAATAATGATCCAACACCTTATGTTGATCACTGATGAGAACATCACTTTTAATGATTCTGCAAGTAGAGAAGAAAATATAGTAGATGAGCATATCTTACATATGCGTAAGTTGCTTAAGACTTCACTTGAAGACCTTGATTTATCAGTAAGAGCATATAATTGCTTGAAAGCAGCAAAAATCAATTCACTTGGTGAAATGGTTAGATACGATACTCATGAATTATTGAAGTTCAGAAATTTCGGTAAGAAATCATTAGTGGAGATCGAAGAGTTGCTACAAAATAAAGGTTTAACATTTGGAATGGACTTGTCTAAATATAAATTGGACGAAGACTGATTAAATTTTAATATCACTCAGCTCTGACAATGTTCAGGATATATTTATAACTATTTGCAAAACGATTGTATAGATCTCTAAAAGCTGAAATTGAGAAATACAATTAGTGGCAGAACGTAAATCATAATAGAAATGAGACACGGAAAGAAATTTAACCACCTTAAAAGAAAGAAAGGACACAGAATAGCTTTATTAAAAGCATTATCTGGATCCTTGATTACTTACAAGAGAATTACGACTACATTGGCTAAGGCAAAAGCACTTAGAATTCATGTAGAGCCAATCTTGACTAAGTCAAAAAGTAATACTACCCATTCTAGAAGATTAGTGTTTTCTAAGTTAATGAATAAAGAAGTAGTCAAAGAACTTTTTGATGTGGTAGCTGAGAAGATTGCTGATAGACCAGGTGGATATGTAAGAATTATCAAAACTGGATTTAGAAAAAGTGATTCTGCTGAGATGGCAATAGTTGAGTTAGTTGATTTCAATGAGGACTATGCTTCAGGTGCTAAATCTGCTGGTAAGACAAGTCGAAGAAGAAGAGGTGGTAAGAACAAAGATGCTGGGGCAGCAACGCCACCAGTAGCTTCAAATGAAGAAGAGTAATCTCTAAGAGATTTTAAAATATTAGAAAAGGCAATACTTGTGATGAGTGTTGCCTTTTTTTATTATAATATTTTATTGTAATTATTGACTTTATATGATGTAAATACATAGGAGATCATGTATTGTACGTTTGTGAAGGGTATGAACTCAGGTGGGAGTAAAATAGAGATTCACTTAGTATTGATTTGCTGAGTTACTGAGTTATCAAAGCTTTCTGAAAATCTACTTTAATATTACATCCCTCTTCAAGTTCAAAAATATGTTCATTTTGTTCCTTATACTTACCTTCAGAATCTAGTACAAAAAATTGTACAGAATTGTCATCCGGATCAACAATGACATAGTACTTCACTCCAAATTCTTCGTAGAGGTTATACTTTGCTACTTTATCCTTAGTTTTAGTGGATGGCGATAAGATTTCAACTGCCATGGGGAAGGGTCTGTCGAGAAATTGTCCTTCGATTTCTTCACTGACTATGAGGAGGTCAGGATTTACGATGGTGTTTTCTTTAATTTTTACATCTATTGGCTGATAGACTTGACAATTGCACGATTCAGAATCTAAGCATTCGTCAAATATTCGACCTAGCTTGTTAGCTATAAGTTGATGTCTTGGACTAGCCATTGGACTCATAGCAAATGGTATGCCTTCTATCAATTCCCATCTGCCTTCCCAATTGAGATAGTCTTTATATGAATAATTAGGAATTAGTCTTGTTGCTCCTATGTATGATGTTTGTTTACAAATATAAGAGTTTTCTGCTTATGCTATTTTAGATATTCATTGAGGTGTGTATCACAAATTGCACTTTCTCAAGAAAATAAGCTCCTTGTCATCTTGAGCGAAGCGCCAGCGCAGTCGGGCACTCCTTGTCATTCTGAGCGAAGATTCATCGAAGTCGAAGAATCAAGGA
>Ga0256847_1000055_pt1 | contig 76999 bp, 77 predicted proteins | sample TeddybearmetaG_FD_189099 | JGI IMG/M metagenome (GOLD analysis project Ga0256847, IMG submission 189099) | Hydrothermal vent microbial communities from East Pacific Rise, Pacific Ocean - Teddybear | ecosystem: Environmental > Aquatic > Marine > Hydrothermal vents | place: Pacific Ocean: East... | reverse complement strand
ACGTTGTGCTTGGGCTTTGGGATACCCTGTGGTAGGCTATGGCGGCTAGTAGAACGGTGAAACTAAGGACGGAAATATTCTGCTTGACCCTGTAAAGGCGAATTGATAACGTTGGCGCACAGATAGCTGAATACAACAACAACAAACGTTAGGGAGAGGAAAAGGATGAACAAAGCTGAATTAGTTGATAGCATCGCTGAAGGCGCGTCGCTAACGAAAGCCGATGCTAAAAGAGCTTTAGATGCTATGTTAGAGACAGTCTCTAGTACATTAAAAGACGGTCAGCAAGTTGCACTAGTCGGTTTTGGTACTTTCTCTGTTCGTGATCGAGCGGAAAGAACAGCACGCAACCCAAAAACGCAAGAAATTATTAAAATTAATGCGTGTAAAGTGCCGGCGTTTAAAGCTGGTAAAGCGCTAAAAGATGCTGTAAACTGAGTCGCCTAAACTCGGGTGCTTAGCTCAGCTGGGAGAGCATCGCCCTTACAAGGCGAGGGTCGTAGGTTCGAGCCCTACAGCACCCACCAATTAGGAGTGGTAGTTCAGTTGGTTAGAATACCGGCCTGTCACGCCGGGGGTCGCGGGTTCGAGTCCCGTCCACTCCGCCAATATTCGATGCTACAAAATCAGTTCTGGTTTTGTAGCATTACTTCTTTCTTTAAATCTATTTCCCCCCGTTTGGTAAAATCATGCTGCAAGATATAAGAGACCGTGCCCACGGCTGGATTGCTTGGTTAATTGTGTTTTTAATTTCTATTCCTTTCGCGTTATGGGGTGTGCAGAGTTACCTCGGTGGTAGCGTGAATACGGATATTGCCACAATCGATGGCCGTAGTGTGACGAAAAACGATTTTCGTCAGGCCTTAGAGCGTGTTCGCGCTCAATTCAGACAAATACCCGACAATATGGCCAAACAATTCGCTTTGCAGGAATTGATTTCTCAGCGCTTAGTTCTCAGTGCAACACAGCGACAAAATTATCGAGTCAGCGACGAAGAAGTGCTCAAGCGCCTTTCTCGGGAAAAAGCCTTTCAAAAAGCAGGTGCTTTTGATAAAGCAACGTATAAACAAGTCTTGCAGAGCATCGGTCTGGAAGGGCCTCAATGGGAAGCGCAAGTTCGGCAAAGTGCGTTGTTGAGCCAATTTAATGATGGTTACACCAAAACCGCGTTTGTGACAAAAGCAGAATTGGATGATTACCTGAAATTGGATCAACAAACACGAGATTTTGATTATCTCTTGGTTGCTGCCGAGGTTTTTAAAGCGGACATTAAACCAATGGATGCGGCATTAGAAGCGTATTATAACGCCAACACCAATGCTTACCTGCAACAAGCGCAGGTCAAATTAGAATATGTTGCATTGGATCGGCGTGAGGTGATGAAAGGGATTGATGCCAGTGAGGCACAATTGCAAACCTTGTTTGAAGTAGAAGCGGATCAGCTCACCAGGGAAGAGCAGCGTGAAACGCGGCATATTTTTGTGGCGGTGAATGATGCACAGGATGCGGCTGAGTTGTCGACCGCAAGGGCAAAAGCGGAAGCCATTTTACAGCGTATTCAAGCCGGAGAAAATTTTGAAGATTTGGCCCGAGCGTTATCTGAAGATCCTTCTGCCAAAGAAGGCGGTTTTATTGGTTCACTGATCGCGACGGATGATACACAGGATCCGGCTTTTTTAGCCGCTGTATTTACGCTAGAAAAAAACGGCGTGAGTGAGGTGGTGCAGTCCGCGTTTGGTTTTCACCTGATTAAAGTCACCGATATCCAGGATAGTGTGCCCACTTTTGAAGGCTCGCGAGATCAGCTATTGCGTTTGCATCAGCAGCGTGAAGCAACCAAAGCCTATGTTGATTTGTACGAAAGTTTAGGCCGGGTCGCTTATGATGAAAGCCAATCGGTGCAACCGGCAGCAGAAGAAATCGGATTCCCAGTGAAAGAAACGGATTGGTTAACTGCCTCCGGCGGGGCGGATGAAATCACCTCCGCAGCCGCTGTGTTAGACATTGCCTTTTCACCGGATATGACAGAAAGACAGCAAAATAGCCCTGTGATTGATGTGACGGCGGATTTGGCGGTGATTATTCGGGTGGTCGATTATCAACCAGCGGCACCCAAACCGTTTGCGGATGTTAAAGCGTTGATTGCAGAGAAGCTGGTGCAAAAACAAGCCTCTGAACAAGCCAATGAACTGGCGGTTACCTTAAAACAGCAATTAGATACGGGTAAGCCGCTGTCTGCGGTTGCAACGGAGAATGCGCTAACGCTTGAAACAGTGGCAGACATTGATCGTAAAAGTTTAGCCGTGCCTGCCGCAGTGCGTGATCATGCGTTTAAAGCGGCCAAAGGCGAGGTCATGTTTGCGGTTTTACCCCAAGGTGATTATGCCTTGATTGTGTTAAAAGAGATCAACACCCATGAGCGCCCTGATGAAGCCATTGTGGATTTTCATGCGTCTTCGTTGGGTGATGAGTTGGGTCAGTCTGAATTGGGAACGGTGATGAAAAATATTCAGCAGCATACGCAGATGCAAATTTTTAACAGCAATATGTAGTTTTACTCTGGCATGCCTGCGTTAACCGTAAGCATGCCAGGGTGTTTTTTATTCTGGTGGTTGAACCATGCCAACGATATGAAAACCGCCGTCAACATAAATCACTTCCCCAGTAATCCCTGACGCAAGATCAGAGCATAAAAAAGCCGTTGTATTGCCGACTTCATGAATCGTCACATTGCGTTTTAAGGGGGTTGCTTGTGCGCCATAAGCGAGCATAGATTTGAAATTTTTGATGCCCGCTGCCGCCAGTGTTTTGATTGGTCCGGCCGAAACCGCATTAACACGAATACCCTCACTGCCTAAAGCACTCGCCATATAGCGGGTGGTTGCTTCTAAGCTGGCTTTGGCAACGCCCATTACGTTGTAGTTTGGAATCACGCGTTCAGCGCCCAAATAACTCAGTGTCACGAGTGCGCCATTGGTGCCCTGCATCATCTCTCGACCGGCTTTTGCTAACGCAACGAAGCTGTAGGAAGAGATATCATGGGCCATTGAAAAACCATCACGTGAACAGGTTTCAACAAAGTCACCGACCAATTCATCTTTGTTTGCAAACGCGACGGAATGCACAATGATGTCCAGTTTATCCCATGATTTCTTTAAGTTATCAAAAACAGCCGTAATTTGCTGGTCATCGGTGACATCGCATGGCGCGAGTAATGAAGAACCACATTCGGCGGCCATTTTTTCCACACGGCTTTTGAGTTTGTCGTTTTGATAGGTAAAGGCAAGCTCTGCGCCTTCCCGGTGCATCGCTTGGGCAATGCCCCATGCAATAGATCGGTTGCTTGCAAGGCCGACAATAAGCGCACGTTTTCCAGCCAGAAAACCCATATCGAGTAACTCCTATTGTATTTTGGACAAGAGTCTGAATAATATTCGACTGGGCTGCAAAAAGACAGAGAAACTTAAATGAAAATTCGCTATTTAAACAAACGCTTATGTGCTGTTGTAGGGCTGATTATTTATGCTTATATGCCGTTTGCGCAAGCGCGTTATGGCATCGCTTTGGGGTATCAACCGAAGTACCAAACCTTCCAGCATTTTGATTATGTGAACCCAAATGCGACCAAGGGCGGGGTATTTCGAAAGTCAGTGTTTGGGTCTTTTGATACGTTGAATCCGTATTTGTTAAAAGGCGATGCGGCCAGTGATTTGGGTTTGCTCATGTTTGAAACGTTGATGACCAAATCAGATGATGAGCCTTTTAGTCTGTACGGGTTATTGGCGGATGATGTTGAGCTTGCGGAAGATGGGTTGTCGGTGACTTTTCACCTTAATCCAGCCGCGCGATTTAATAATGGTGACCCGGTGACCGCCGCCGACGTGGTTTTTTCTTTTGCGCAATTGATCAGCCAGGATGCGAAACCCGCGTATCGATTTTATTACGCTGATATTGAATCGGTGACTCAGTTGGATCGGTTGCGTGTGCAGTTTACGTTTAAAACGCAGAATCCTGAGTTGCATATGATTGTGGGTGAAATACCCATTTTTTCAAAAAAATGGGTGGGGCAAAAAGCCTTTAAAGACATTGTGACAGAGCATCCCATTACCAGTGGCCCTTATACGATTAAAGCGGTTAAATATGGCACTGAGATTCAATTTGAGCGTAATCCCAATTATTGGGCAAAAGATTTGCCGGTGCGTAAGGGGATGTTTAACTTTGATCAAGTCGTGGTGAAATATTATCGTGATCAAACGGTGATTTTGGAGGCGTTGAAAGCGGGTGAGTTTGATTTTTTGGCCGAAAATAATTCCAAGCGTTGGGCGCGGGATCACGTGGGGCCAAAATATGATCGTGGTGAGATTAAAAAACAGCAGTATGCACATGGCAATAATGTGGGTATGCAGGGGTTTGGGTTTAATCTGAGAAAAGTCTATTTTAAAGAACAAGTCGTGCGTAAGGCCATTGCGCTGGCGTTTGATTTTGAATGGGCCAACGACCGCTTGTTTTATAACCAATATACGCGCTGTGATAGTTATTTTAGCCATTCCGAGTTGGCCGCAACGGGTTTGCCTTCGGCCGAGGAAATGGCTTTGTTAGCGCCTTATCGGGATAAATTGCCGGAGCGTATTTTTACCCAGGTATGGCAACCCAGCAATACAACGCCACCGAATAGTTTGCGGCAAAATTTGCGGCAGGCGAAAAATAACTTAACCGCAGCCGGTTGGGTTGTGCGGGATGGTGTGCTGCAAAAAAATGGGGTTAAGGTGGTTTTTGAAGTGGTGCTGGCGTCGAAAGCCTTTGAGCGTGTTTTGGCACCCTTCGCCAAAAATTTAAAAAAACTGGGTATTCGAATGACCTATCGTACAGTGGATGCATCGCTGTATGTGAAACGCTTAAAGGCGTTTGATTTTGATATGATTGTCGTCACGATTGGTCAATCCTTATCACCGGGGAATGAGCAGATTAACTCTTTTCATTCTAAGTCCGCGTCCATTCCAGGCTCTCGTAACTTGCTTGGGATTCAGCACCCGGTGGTGGATGCTTTGGTTGATAAAGTGGTCTATGCAAAAAATCGGGCCAGTTTAATTGTGGCCACCAAAGCCTTGGATCGGGTGTTGTTATCACAAGATTATTTGGTGCCCAATTGGTATATCGCAAAACATCGTGTCGCCGTTTGGGATAAATTTTTGCAACCGGCCACGCGACCGCTCTATTACACGGTGGAACCTTGGGCGATGAAAACTTGGTGGATGCGCCCTTAAGCGAGGTTTGTGACGATGCTGGCCTATAGTCTTAAGCGCTTAGCGCTGATGGTGCCGACGCTGTTTGGCATTTTGTTGTTGACGTTTTTGGTGATCCAATTTGTGCCGGGTGGCCCGGTAGAGTTGTTGATTGCTGAAATGCAAAATCATGCGGGGCAAGCGGAAATTTCCGTGCAGTCAGCATCGGTTTATCGGGGGGGGTCGGGCTTAGATGAGGCGCGCTTAGCCGAGCTGCGTGCATTGTACGGGTTTGATAAACCCGCATTGCAGCGTTTTGTTGATATGGTGTGGCGTTATCTGTGTTTTGATTTTGGTCAGAGTTTTTATCGGCATCAGTCGGTAATCGCGTTAATTGCAGAAAAATTACCGGTTTCGATTAGTTTGGGTATCTGGACATTTTTGATCACGTATTTGACCTGTATTCCTTTGGGCATTCGAAAAGCGGTGAAAAATGGGACGCCGTTTGATGTGATCACCAGTACTTTGATTTTAGTGGGGTATGCGATTCCTGGGTTTGTGTTGGGCATTGTTTTATTGGTGTTGTTTGGCGGTGGCAGTTTTTGGGATGTTTTTCCTTTGCGGGGCTTAACCTCGGACAATTGGGCGGAACTGAGCTGGTATAGCAAAATCACGGATTATCTGTGGCATATGGTCTTGCCGATTATTGCGTCGGTTGTGGGGAATTTTGCGGTGATGACGATGCTGACTAAAAACAGTTTTTTGGAAGAAATGCAAAAACAATATGTGGTGACCGCGCGTGCAAAAGGTTTGGCCAGCAATGTGGTGTTGTATAAGCATATTTTTCGCAATGCGATGATTCCGTTGATCACCGGTTTTCCGGCGGCTTTTATGTTTGCTTTCTTTTCTGGGAGTTTGCTCATCGAGACGATTTTTTCTTTGGATGGTTTGGGTCTATTGTCTTATCAGTCGGTGATGCAACGTGATTATCCGGTGGTGACGGCATCGCTGTATATTTTTACTATTTTAGGCTTGATCGCAAAATTACTGTCTGACTTGAGTTATGTGCTGATTGATCCGCGCATTCATTTTGGTGCACGCGGATGATCACGGAAACCGCTTTTTTATCGCCTGGGCGGCGCGCCTGGTTACGCTTCACGCAGAATCGGCGGGGGTATTTCAGTTTGTGGATTTTTGGGTGTTTGTTTGTTTTGAGCTTGTTTGCGGAGCTGTTGAGCAATGATACACCGATTTTAATTCACTATGAGGGGGCCTTTTATTATCCCCTGTTGCAGGCCTATCCTGAGACCACGTTTGGGGGTGATTTTGATAGTGAAACCGATTATTCTGATGCGTTTATTCTGGAAAAATTGACTGAGCCAGGTAACTGGTATTGGTCGACGCTGAACCCTTATCGTTACGATACGATTAATTATCAAACCACCTTGCCCAATCCTGCGCCACCGTCGGATGATCATTGGTTGGGGACCGATGACCGGGGGCGAGATGTGTTGGCGCGTTTGATTTATGGTTTTCGGTTGTCGGTTTTGTTTGCGTTTGCCTTAACCTTTGTGGGCGTTGTGATGGGGGTGTTGGCGGGTATGCTGCAAGGGTATTTTGGGGGGCGAGTGGATTTAATTCTACAGCGTTTTTCCGAGGTTTGGGGGTCGTTGCCAGAGCTCTATTTGTTGATTATTTTTGCGTCTATTTTTACCCCCAATATTTGGTTGTTAATGATTTTATTGTCTCTGTTTGGCTGGATGGGGTTGGCGGATTATGTCCGTGCGGAATTTTTTCGGGGGCGTAACATGCATTATGTGATGGCGGCGCGGGCAATGGGGTTGAGTCATCGCCAGATTATGTTGCAGCATTTGTTACCGAATAGTTTGACCCCGGTGGTGACGTTTTTGCCGTTTCGTGTGAGTGCGGCGATTTTGTCGCTGACGAGTTTGGATTTTTTAGGCTTGGGGGTGCCGCCTTCAACGCCGAGTTTGGGGGAGCTGTTGGCCCAAGGCAAAGAGAATATTGATGCTTGGTGGTTGTCGTTGAGTACCTTTTTGGTTTTGGTGTGTACTTTGGTCCTGTTGATTTTCATTGGCGAAGCGCTACGTGAGGCGCTGGATAGCCGTAAAAGTTAGTGAGTGGAACGCTTATGAGTCAGAATGCCCCGTTGTTATCGATTAAAGATTTGTCTATTGCTTTTGGCCGCAGTGCAGCCGCGACCCCGGTGGTACATAATTTGACGCTGGATATTCAGGCGGCAGAAAAAGTGGCTCTGGTGGGGGAGTCCGGTTCGGGCAAGTCGGTGACGGCGTTATCCATCTTGCAACTACATGATGCGGAACAAATCCAGTACCTCAGTGGTGAGATTCATTTCCAGGGGCGCGATCTGTTGGCTTTGCCCGAATCCCGTTTACGCCAGGTGCGGGGTAGCCAGATTGGGATGATTTTTCAAGAGCCGATGACGTCGTTGAATCCAGTGTATACGATTGGTAACCAATTGGTGGAACCGTTATTGGTGCACGAGCAGATGTCTTCGCGCGTGGCCAAGCGGCGTATGATTGAGTTACTGGAGCGGACGGGGATCCCTGAGCCAGATAAGCGTTTTGACAGTTATCCTCACATGTTATCTGGCGGGCAACGTCAACGTGTGATGATTGCGATGGCGTTAGCGTGTCAGCCAAAACTCCTCATTGCGGATGAGCCAACAACGGCGTTGGATGTGTCTGTGCAGGCACAGATTTTGACCTTGCTGGAGAGCCTTCAGCAAGAATTTCAAATGTCGATTTTAATGATTACACACAATTTGAATTTGGTGCGACGGTTTGCTGACCGTGTTTGTGTGATGCAGAAAGGCCGATTGGTCGAAACCGCGCCCGTGGATGTGTTATTCACGCAACCGCAACATGCTTACACGCAAACGTTACTTTCAAGCCAGCCACAGCGTTTGATTCCAGCGGGTGAAGTCCCCTCGCATGAGGCGCTTTTGTTATCGGGTGAGTCGATGGCTTGTTCTTTTTCGATGCAGCGAGGTTTTCTGCGCAAGCAGGTGGGTGAGGTGCGGGCGGTGGATAATGTGACTTTGTCGCTGCATGTTGGGGAAACGTTGGGGATTGTGGGCGAGTCGGGCTCGGGTAAAACAACCTTGGGCTTGTGTTTATTGCGTCTGCAAGCGGCAACCGGCGCGGTCACGTTTGCCGGTGTGCGTTTGGATCAATTAAAAGAAAAGTACATTCGAAAAATGCGGCATCAATTTCAGGTGGTTTTTCAAGATCCGTATTCCTCGTTATCGCCGCGGATGACGGTCGAGCAGATTATTGGGGAAGGGTTAAAAATTCATTTTCCTCAATTGACCCCGCGTATGCGGCGGGAAAAAATTCTGGCGATTTTACAGGAAGTGGGATTAGAGGCGGCGATGTTGTCGCGTTATCCGCATGAATTTTCAGGTGGGCAGCGGCAGCGTATTGCGATTGCCCGTGTTGTGGTGTTGGAGCCGAAGTTGATTTTATTGGATGAGCCAACCAGTGCGTTGGATGTTTCGGTGCAAAAACAGGTGTTGGCCTTACTCCGAGCGTTGCAGGTTAAGCATAACATCAGTTATCTTTTTATTAGTCATGATTTAAATGTGATCCGGGCGATTTCGCACCGAGTCATGGTGATGCGTGAGGGCCAGTTGGTGGAAGCGGGTGAGACCGAGCAGTTATTTGATGCGCCACAACATGCGTACACCAAAACGTTGTTGAATGCGTCGTTGTTTGCGGCTTAACTTTAGGGCTTACCATTTTATTTCAGCCCCTTTTCACAAGCTTGGTTGAAGGCTAAAACAAGTGTGACTACACTTTACCTTGAAACACCAGATAAATGAGGTGGAATACCGTGTTCGACCAATGTGTCGGCTCCAATACTTTGCTTATGGATTGTTGATGGCTATCGATTTATTATCCTATCAAAATCTTATGGATCAGGATGGGGTTATTTTTTATTATAAGGGGGAGTTTACTCAGGAATTTCTGCTGCAAATTGGGCGAGATTTACGGAGTAAAATTCGGGGCGAAACAGAGAATCGCACGTTAAGCATCAAAGTATTTTCAGTGTTTGTTGAGCTGATTCAGAATGTGACACGTTATGCGGTGCCGTATGCGCGAGAAAATGAAGCGGATGCGAGTGTGGGTATCGTTGTGGTTGGGCGTGACAATAATCATTATTTTGTGTGCTGTGGAAATGAGATTGACGCGGCACGTAAGGCCATTGTGGTGGAAAAATTGGAAACCATCAAAAATATGGATAAAGACGAGATTAAAACGTATTTTCGTGAACAACGGAAAAAGGCACCGGAGGCAAATAGCAAAGGTGGGGGCATAGGTTTGATTGAAATTGCAAAACTGGCGAGTGAGCCGATTGGTTATACCATTACCTCAATGGAAGGAGATCGTTCATTTTATTCGTTAACGGTGACAGTGTAGGGAGTTAAAGTTTGATGGATAATTTAACGATAGAAGCAACGGAATTGACGCCATCAATTTCAATGGATTATGCCGGGCAACGCATCGACATTCGTGGTGAGTCGTATGCGGAAGATACGGCGGCTTTTTATGCGCCTGTTTTTCAATGGATTGATGCGTATTTATCGGGCCAAGATCAGCAGCCGTTGACGCTTGATTTTAGTATGATTTACTTAAATAGCAGTACGTCTAAAATGTTTATGGACTTGTTTGAAAATTTGGACGAGTCGGCGCAAGACGGCCGTCATGTGATTGTGAACTGGCGTTATGATGAGGACAATGAAATGAGCTTAATGTATGGAGAAGAGTTTAAGGCGGATGTGGAAGCGCTGTCTTTTCATTTAATTGCCGAATGATAAAAAAAAAGACGCTCAGAAGCCGACATGAGTCTAATTATGCGCTGTTTAGCCATGAACAGGATGTCCTGACGACCATTACCCGCATTCTGGAGCACGAAGAACACCTCGATAACCCGCTGTTGGAGCCTTTAACGTTCCTTTGTCATAACTACCAGAAAATTTTTCGACAATTTGAAATTTTGACGCGAACAGCGGATCGTCAGCAAAGAAGTTTGACGGATACGAATAAAAAATTAGAATCCGCTAATCAAGCCATTCAAAAAGCCCAACACGAAGCAGAGTTAGCCAATGCGGCGAAAAGTAATTTTTTGGCGCACATGAGCCATGAGTTACGCACACCGCTTAATGGCGTTTTGGGTTATGCGCAAATTCTTTTGTTGGATAAATCCCTGAGTGCCGATCAGCTCCGCCGCGTGTCCGTCATGCGTCAAAGTGGGGAACACTTACTCACGCTGATCAATGATATTTTGGATTTGTCAAAAATTGAGGCGGGTAAAGTGGAGTTGCGGCAAGGCGAAATACGCCTGCAAACTTTTATTGGCCAAATTACTGACCTGATTCAATTGCGTGCGCAGCAAAAAGGGTTGCGCTTTAACTGCAAACACATGACAAAATTGCCTGAGGGTGTTGAAGGCGATGGTAAACGCTTACGTCAAATTGTGATTAATTTGTTGAATAATGCGGTCAAATACACGCCTAAAGGCACGGTGACCTGGAGCATCTCTTATCATGATGGGTGTTTGGGCATGGCGGTGGAAGACACCGGGTTTGGCATTTCGGAACAAGATTTACCCAAAATTTTTGATGCGTTCCAGCAAGTTGGGGAGCAACAGCATGCGATTGAAGGCACCGGTTTGGGGCTGCCGATTACCCAAAAGTTAATCCAATTAATGCAAGGCACCTTGCATGTTACGAGTGTGTTGGGGACGGGGAGTTGTTTCCAAGTTGATTTGCCGCTGCCGGCAATTTCCACCAATATTGTTGAGGACACAACCCCTTATGCACATGTGGTGGGGTATCAAGGCCGGCGCTTACGGGTGTTGGTTGCGGACGACAAAAATTATAATCGGGCGGTGTTAAAGGATTTATTGGTGCCGATTGGGTTTGAAGTGATGGAAGCGCGTGATGGCCAGGAGGCGGTTGAGCAAGTGTTGCGCCATGCGCCGGATTTGTTGCTGCTGGATTTGGCCATGCCGGTGTTGAATGGTTATGAAGCGGCAAAACGCATTCGTCAGCAGCATACGGAGCCGATCAGTATTATTGCGGTTTCCGCCAGCGTATTGGATGTGTATAAACAGCAGGGGTTTGAGGCCGGTTGTGATGAATTTTTGGCCAAACCCATCGAGCTGGAAGTGTTGTTCAAGGCCATGAGTGATGTGATGGCCTTGGAGTGGATTACAGAAGTCAAAGAGACCCCCGAAGCCGATGCACTGTTGGATTTGGAGAGTATCATTGGGCCACCCAGTGAAAAAATCGAGGAGTTAACCCACTTGGTTTTATCCGGGGATATTAGTGGCATCATTGAGTGTGGCAAGCGCTTAATGGCCGCAGATGAAACGTATCGGCCTTTTGCCAATGCGGTGATTCAATTGGCGAAAAATTTTCAGGAGAAAAAACTGCAAGCGTTTATTGAGCAGTACCAAGGATAACGCAATCTCGCCCTAGGTTTTTGGCTTGGTAAAGCGCTTGATCGGCCGAATAAATGAGGCTGATGGGGGTTGTGTCAGCATTGGGTATCATGGTGGCGACCCCTGCGCTGATGGTCACATGGTCACAGGTGGCTGAGCTGCCGTGAAAAATGTTCAGTTGGTTGATGTGCTTGCGTGCGGCTTCGGCCAGTTCTTTTGCGCCTTGCGAGTTGGTTTCTGGCAGGACGATGACAAATTCTTCGCCGCCATAACGCGCGACCAAATCGGTGCGCCTTTTTAGGGCAGTGCGCAAGGCCACGGCGACTTTTTGCAAGCAGGTATCGCCGGATTGGTGGCCATAGGTATCGTTATAACGTTTGAAGAAATCAATATCGATCATGATTAATGAGATGGGTTGTTGCTGCCGTGTGAGCCGTACCCATTCTTTTTCTAGGAAATTATCAAAACAGCGGCGGTTAGCAATGCCGGTTAAGCCATCTTGAATACTCAGGCCTTCTAATTGTACATTGGCGTGTTGCAGCGCGGTGTTTTTCTCGACCAGGTTTTTCCGCAGTGTGTTCAGTTTGTTTTGCTGCATGTCACTAATGGTAATAACATGATTTAATTTCTTATGCAGTTTTTTGTAATGTTCTAACAGTGTCGTAAAATCCTGCTCTGAGCGAATATTGTGCGTGGCAATCAGTGCTTCAGCCCAACGAATGACTTGTTTTTCGGGGTCAATTAGCGTGGATTTTTTCGTGGATTTTTCTGTCATTGGCTTTTGCTTGGGTCGTGGGGATGCCAGTATACAGGCCTGTAGACCTGTTCTCAATGGGTTTTCAAGTTGAAGTCAGCCCAGGTGAAGGCGGCGGCGGCTTTTAGTTGAAATAAGCGGGTATCGTCTGGCCAATATTTTTCCAATACATCGATTAATTGGCGTGTTAAATTTTTGTCTTTCTGCTTCAGCGCGCGCTTGATGGCCTGATGGAAGTACGTGGTGCCCTCATGCGTGGTAAAAATACGGTGTTTGGGGGCATGCTGGGCCAATGTTTGCAAGATATCGGCGGCACTTGTTTGGCCCGTGCTGGGGCTTAAGTGACCCGCCCGTAACAGCGACTGGTAACGGTATCCAAGTTGGGTGGCCCAGGTATTTTTCAGGATGGTTAATGGTTGTTGCAGTGCTGCAATTCGCGCCGCAGAAAGCGTGTGTGCTGCGGTGTTGAGGAGGCGCTGTGCGGCGCTGAAATGGTAGCGTTGTTGTGAGGGGTTGACGTAATGTTGTACGTGTTTTTGAACGTATTGACTGAGGGCGGCTTGGACATTCGCATGGGTTAACATCTCGGTGTGACCCTGTTGCTTGAATTGGTGTAGTTGTGCCAGTGTCTGTGCGGCTGTGTTGTCTGACGTCTTCAGCTGTTCGATCAATTTTAAGCGAATATAACGCCTTATGTGTGTTGCTGTGGCGGGGCTGGCATGCAGGTGTTGCGCAGTGGCCAGCAGTTCATTGATCGACAATGTGTCCTGTTCGAGGGTTTGAAGCAGGTGCTCGGTGCGTTGGTGTTTTTGGTCAGTGCTGAATTGAACCGCCAAGCTAATGCTCAGGCAACACGCGCCAATGAACATGAGGATGCTTGTGGCTGAGTGTTGTTTCGGTAGCAGGTCTTGTAATAAGGCTTGCACTGATGAGGTGCGTGTCTGTCGTGAGAAGGTTAAGCCCCGCAGTAACCCTTGCCATTGTCTGCGTGATAGGTGTTTGATGCGTTGCGGGCGCAAGCCTAAACGTTCCGCTTCAATTGAACTATGGCCTTGGTACGGGTGGCAGCCGGTCATTAATTTATAGGCGGTGCAAGCCAGGGCATAAACATCATCGCTGGGCACGGGGTTTTTACCGGCAATGATTTCATGGGTGGCATACGCCGGTGTAAAACCATCTAAGATGGGGTCATGGTGATTGTATTCATCCTGTGAGCTGAAGCGCGAGATGCCAAAATCAATGACTTTGATTTGGGTCTTGGTGATGAAGGCGTTACTGGGTTTGAAGTCGCAATGCACAATATTGTGTGCATGTGCGTAACTCAGTGCACTGGCCAGGGATTTCAGGATTTCGAAGGCTTTTTGTGTGGGCATCCCTTGCGCGTAATGTGTGGCGATATATTCATTCAGAGAGTGCCCTTGTAAATATTCCATGACGATGTAAACGTGCTCTCCATCGCGGTCAAAATCATTCACGATGACAATATTTGGGTGGGTTAAGGTTTGTGTTTTGCTGGCCTCTCGCGCCATGGTGATAAAAGCGCTGGTTGGGTCTTTGAAAGATTGTTTTAACAGTTTAATGGCAACGTACGTTTGGTGATCCTTGGCTTCTTGTTTGCGTTTGTCTATGGCTTTGTAAACCGTGCCCATGCCACCTTCGCCCAACACTTCCACGAGCAAAAAACGGCCTTTGATCACGCTATTGATGCCGATGGGGGAGCCTGCCAACGTGCTGTCTTGTTCATACGTCAGCGAGGTGTGTTCTTCTATTTCTGCTGCGGGATGTTGTGCCAAATCGTTTTGGAATGGGCTCAGTAGGGCTTCCATTTGAGTCGCAGAAACGTGGACGAGTTCGACTGGGTATTGGCAGTATTGGCGCATTGAAACGCCGGTTTGTGTGTCTTTGGTGGCCACATACAGGCGTTGATGGATGATGCCTAATGGGAATAACTGGTGTGTCAGCATGAAATGAATGGGCAATAACGTGGTGCTGGGTAACGGCTGTGTTTGTTGCTGTAATGCGGCGTTAATGTCGGCGCTGGTGGCCATTACGGGGTCTATTGGCAGGCCGGTTTGTTCCGAGGCCAACGCGATGGTTTTCCAATCTAACGGGTCGGCCATGGCCAACAAGAGGCGTTGATGTCGAATGGCGAGCGGGACAATTTTATGTTTTTGTATGAAGTCGTAAGACAGCCTGGTGTCCGCCAATGGGGTGCGTTCGGTGTGGGGTAAATGGATGATCGGGATGCCGAATTTTTGCATCAAGGCTGTTTGCACTTGCCGTTCTGTGGCCAACCCAAGCGCAACAATTAAGGTGCCGATGCGTAAATGTGGCTGTTTTTGTTGTGCCTGTAATGCGCTCTGTAATTGATCAGGGCGAATCACGTGTGCCTCAACCAGAATGTCGCCCAGGCGGGCATTGACAATGGGTTGCTTGTCTGTGATGGTGGCGAGAAGTGCCTCAATCGTGTTGAAAGTGAGTGCGGGCATGATGCTTCGGTATGACTTATTCAAACCCTCATTATAGTAAAGGCCGTGATAATGCCGACTGACTTGATTGATATTGGTGCCAATTTGACCGATCACGCGTTTAGTCAAGACGTGGAGGCGGTGCTGCAACGGGCTCGGGATGCCGGTGTGGCTCAAATCATTGTGACGGGAACGACGGTGTTAGACAGCCAGAAAGCGGCGGATTTGGCGGATTTGACCCCCGGTTATTGTTTTTCAACGGTGGGTGTTCATCCGCATTATGCAAAAGCGTGTGAGGCCAAAACGTTGGATGACTTGGGCGTATTGGCCGAGCGCACAGGTGTGGTGGCCATTGGCGAATGTGGCTTGGATTTTAACCGTAATTTGTCCCCGCCAGAGACGCAAATCGAATGGTTTGAAGCGCAGTTAGGTTTGGCGGCGGAGTTGAACTTGCCGGTTTTTTTACACCAACGGGATGCGCATGATGTGTTTTTACATATCTTGCAACGCTGGCGTGCCCGTTTGGTGGGTGGGGTTGTGCATTGTTTTACCGGGAATCCATCAGCGCTAATGGATTATTTGGCGTTAGATTTATTTATCGGTGTGACCGGTTGGGTGTGTGATGAGCGGCGTGCTCAGGATTTGCAAGCGGCGGTTAAACACATCCCCTTGAATCGTTTAATGCTTGAGACGGATGCCCCTTATCTGTTGCCAAGAGACCTCCGGCCGAAGCCAAAAACACGGCGTAATGAGCCGATGCACTTACCACATATCTGCCAGGCGGTGGCGCATTATCGGGATGAAGCGGTGGATTTGGTCGCCGCACAGAGTACGGCGTCGGCCCGGTGTTTGTTTAATTTGGGTGAATGAGAGGGTGGCTTAATGGGCATTGAAATTGAAAGAAAATTTTTGGTCAATTCGGATCAATGGCGGCGTGATGTGTGCCAACAGACGGTGTATAAACAAGGCTACTTGGCCAGCCATGAGCACCTCTCGGTGCGGGTGCGGATTACCTCAAATGCCGCAAAATTGGCGATTAAAAGTGGCACGCGTGGGATTCGGCGTTTGGAATATGAGTATGACATTCCGCTGCAGGAAGGCGAAGAAATGTTGGCGCAATTGTGTGCGGATCACGTGGTTGAAAAGACGCGTTATGACGTCCCGTATGAGGGCTTTGTGTGGGAGGTTGATGTGTTTGCACAAGCGAATCAGGGGCTGGTGGTTGCGGAGGTTGAGTTGGCCACGGAAGATCAAGTGGTGCCTTTACCGACTTGGGTGGGGCAGGAAGTGTCCACCGAGCAGCGCTATTTTAACGCGTGTTTAAGCACGTATCCTTATCAGCAGTGGACTGCGGCAGAGAAAAACCCGGCCGCGTTAAGGTGTGAACTTTAATGCAACGAGGCCCGCCAGGGTAACGCTTGGATAATTTCGGCTTCTTGGGCCATTAATGTGTGTAAGCGGGCATAGGTGTCTTCCGGGTCAAAATAGAGCAGGGCAAACTCAACAAATTGATGCCCATGTTTGGCCTCGCTGGCCCATAAATCGCGATAAAAATGTTTTAACTCGGTGTCTTCTAGGGCGTGAGAGATGAGTTTGAAGCGTTCAGCACCCCGGCATTCAATCACCGAGCCGAGCAGGAGGCGATCCATAAAACGGGGTTCGCGGCCATGTCGTAATAATTTGAGCAAACCATTGACGTAAGGGTCTTGCGTATCTTTAATTAAGCCAATCTGGCGTTTTTCCATGATCGTGTAGACTTGTTGAAAATGCAACAGCTCTTCCTGAGCCAAAGCAATCAGTGGCGGAATCATGTCCAGTCTATCGGGGTATTTAACAATTAAACTCATCGCCATGGAGGAGGCTTTGCGCTCACAATTGGCATGATCAGCAATAAAGGCGTTGAGGTGATTGGTGACGATATAATGCGCCCATTCAGGATCGGTCGCAGCGGTTAAGTTGATAGATTTTTTGCTCATAGGGGTGTGTGATCTTTTTTAGCATCCCAACCCTGTATGGTATTCGGTGGTTGGGGTTTAGTGGTTAACCTTGGCCAGCGCTAAATTTAAACACGATTTTGCGCAATCTTTGCAGCGGCCACATTTGGTTGCAACATTGAGGTCTTTGGCTAAGCCCTCAACCGAGCTGACGCCTTGGTCAACGGCTTTGCGAATGTCTTTGTCCGTGACGGCGTTGCAGATGCAAATATACATGATGGTATCCTCTGACTCTAGTCGCGAGTGGTATTTTATCGGTATACTAAGAGTAAAACGCAAATGAGAATGATTGTCAATATTATTTAGATGGAGTTTTAGTCATGCCGCATTTGATGGCTGTCGTTGAGCAAGGTGGATACCCAAATTTTATACCGGATTATCAAGCCTTAGGTTTGCAAACCCAAGTCGTGACGTCGGTGCGTAAGGCCATCGCGGTGCTCAAAAAAAAGCCACCGGCGTTGGTTGTGGCGGAGTTTAACCATACGCCAGAATTTCGAGACCGTGTGAGTAATGTGGAGTCGTTATTGGCCAAAATTCAGGCCGATTCGTCAGCGACCAAAGTGATTTTGTTTTATGAGAAACAGCATACGCATTACTTGGATGCGCTTAACCGGCGTTTTACCTTGGATGTGGTGTTACCTTTTCCGATAGAAAAGGCGGCGTTATTGCAAGCCATTCAAACGCTGCTGGGTGAGCGCCAGCAATCGTGAGGGCCATTTAGTCAGAAAAATGTGTTTTCCAGCTCACGCTGTTGTCGCCATACACCAGAAAATAGGGGTTTAACAGGCTGTCTTTCGTATTGTAGCGTAAGGCCGATTGGTCTGTTTGGGTCAGGGCGCCTTTGGCTTCTAGGACAATGGCGTGTGCGGCGGCGGTGTCCCATTCGGATGTTGGCCCGAGTCGCGGGTAAATATCGGCCGCACCTTCTGCCACCAAACAAATTTTCAGGGAGCTGCCCATGGTGATGAGTTCATACGGAGCCAGCGCGTTACAGGCATGGGCCAGTTGTTCGCCACCATGTGAACGGCTACCGACAATGCGCAGTGGGTTGGCGCGCTGTTGTTGGGCTTGTATTGGGTGTGTGCCCTCGGCACTGTGTTTGAACGCACCCAGGCCTTTTCCCGCGCTGTACAGTATGCGCTTAACCGGGCAATAAACGATGCCTAAAACGGGTTCGTGTTGATCGATGAGGGCAATGTTGACGGTAAATTCGCCATTGCGTTTAACAAATTCTTTGGTGCCATCGAGTGGGTCGATTAACCAATAACGCGTCCAGCCAGAGCGGGTTGAAAAGGGCAAGGTGGCAGACTCTTCAGATAACACGGGAATATCGGGTGTGAGTTGTGCCAGGGCATCGACAATGATGTGATGGGAGGCCAGGTCTGCGGCGGTTAATGGGCTGTTATCGGCTTTTTCCGTGACGTTGAAGTCGGTGTCATAGATGGCCAGAATCTTTTCTCCGGCGGTTCGCGCAATGCGGTTCAATTGATCCATTAACTGAGCGTTATACTGCATATTATGCGTCCTCGTGCATGTGGGGTGTTGAAGGCCCGCCGCCGTATTTTTTTTGCACTAAGAGTAAGATGGCTAAATTGCGTGCATCGGTAAAGCGGGGATCTTCAATTAAGGCATCAATCTCTGCGATTGGCCATGAGATGATGGGTAACGGTTCGGGTTCATCGCCGCTGGATAACGGCGCCGGGGTTAATTGTTGGGCGACATAAAAATGCGTTTGATGCTGGATGTAACCGGGCATGCTGTCGACCGTGCCTAAGGCTTGTAAGGTCTTACCGGTATAACCAATTTCTTCCCGCATCTCGCGGATAGCCGCTTGTTGCGGGGTTTCTCCTGGGTCAACTTTGCCTTTGGGAAAAGTCAGGCCGTATTGCTCTGAGCCAACCTGGTATTCTTGTGTGAGTAATAAGGTTTCAGGCGTTAACATGGGCACGATGATGACGGCGTGTTTTAGCGGGGTGACAATCCTTTCATATTGTGCGCGTTGTCCATTCGAGAAGGCCAGATCCAGCGCTTCAATTTGAAACAATTTCGAGGCCGCCAGCGTTTGGATGTTGATGATGTCGGGATTTTTCATCATCATAGTCTATCGTAAAATGCTGGCGATGACCTAGAGGTAACGCAATGTTGGAGTGGCAGGAAATTGACCGAGTCTTTCTGGATATGGATGGGACGCTGTTGGATCTACATTTCGATAACCATTTTTGGTTGAGTTATGTGCCGTCGTGTTATGCGCAAAAAACCGGCCTGTCTTTGGCCGAGGCTAAAGCGCATTTGCAAACGTTGTATCAGGCAGTGGCCGGTACGATGGATTGGTATTGTTTGGATTATTGGTCAACCCAGTTGGATCTGGACATTGCGTTATTGAAGCGGGATGTTGAGCATTTAATTCAAGTACACCCGCATGTGACGGGGTTTTTGGCGCATCTTCATGAGATGGGCAAACGGGTTGTGATGGTGACCAATGCGCATGCCAACAGTTTGTCCCTGAAAATGGAAAAAACCCAATTGGCCGGTTACTTTGATCGTTTGATTTGCTCACACGATTTAGGCTCGCCAAAAGAGCAAGGGGATTTTTGGGGCAAACTGCAAAAAATTGAGCCGTTTAGTCCGAGCCGGACACTGCTGGTGGATGATAGCTTGAGTGTCTTGCAGTGTGCGCGGGCGTATGGCATCAAGCACTTGGTTGCGATTGCTAAACCGGACTCTCAGCAAGCCTTGAAAGCGCTGCCGGGGTTTGTCTCGGTGCCGGGGTTTGAGGCGCTGATGAGGTTAGGGTGAGGTGTCATTCTCCCCAGGTTTTAAAGCGTTTTTTGCAATAATGCAATAGGCTTTCATAGTCTTTAAAGAGGAGTGAAAAACTGGCTTCGGCGGGTTCGTCGTACTCGCAAAAATCATTGCTATAGTCGCGACAAGCATTCGGCCTGTGGTCATAGATGGCGCAGTCCCCATTTGCTTGCAAATGGCTGCAACGTGCGTTGACCAATAAATACCAGCCGCTGTCCTCTTTGTACAAGGTGATATTCTCATGCGACACCTGCCACAATAAATTATCGAAATCTAATTTGGAGCGCGGTGTGTCGATTTCTTGGGTGATGTAGGTGCAGCAGATCGAGGTTTTGCAAAAGCTGCATTTATTCTCAGGTGTGATTGTAATCGGTTGCATGTGGCTCGGGTGCATACGGCGCAAGAACGCGTGGTTTCAAGGCGAATGTATGCTACAGGATTTTCGCGTAATTACTATGCTTGGCTATCAATATAATGGAATGCATCAAAATACGTGCTGTCTTCAAAGGCGTGTGTGATTTGAATGTCGAGTGTTTGGTGGGCCAGTGTTACGTGTAAATATTCCCCTTGTTGCACAAGCCCTTTATCGACCATTAATGACGGCGGGGTTTTTAACGCAGGGATGGCCGGTAATAAAATGCAGTCTATGTTGCCAGTGGCGTTTTCTGCGTTGGTGATGGTGCCGATCACCGGGATGCCCGGAATGGTTTCGACGCCGACTTCAACCGAGGTGCCATGCCCGGCTCTGAGCCAGCGAATGATGGATAACGTGAAAGGGATGGAGCGAGGCGTGCTAATGGTTTGTGCCACGGCCAATAGTTGCCCAACACCCAGTAATTCGCAGTGTTGTTGGCACTGCATGAGATACCCCCGCAAGGCTTCATTTTTGACTTGCCATCGGTTCAATGAGTACTCGGGTGGGCGTTCTTCTGCATCGTCTTCGGAGTCGATTTGAATGCCATAATTACGCTCGCTGGGGCGCTCGGTCGTCTCTGTGAGGTGAATGTGGTCGCTGGTGTTTTTTAAAAAAAAGCGGATGGCTTTGCTACCCGTGGCAATATAGGCTTGTTTTTCGACCGGAATCCGCTTGGCCGCACGCCGTTGCTGTACAACTTGTAATTTGGGCAATAAAATCTCTAATAAGAGGCGTTCTTTGTCGTACTCTCCGGGGGCTTTGCTTAGTTGTGTGTTGACATGATGGATTAACGGGGTGACGTCTAATACGCGTAAATCTTCCGGTGCACTGTCGGTAAAATCCTCTAAATTTTCTGGTAAACGGAGGCCGGGGGTTGGCATCGCATCACTGTCTAAATCCAGAATAAAGGCACCGTCTTGTTTGTTTTGAAACGGCAGGATTTTGCACTCAGGGGCGTAGGGGAATAAATAATCGTTCATCTTAATTAACCCCCCCACCGGCAGGCGGAAGGGGTCAGAAATCGTCAGTAGAATGGTGCGCACATACAGGTGGCGAATCGCGGGTTTGTCCTCACAGTTGCGTGCGCTGAAGGTGAGGCCATCGATTTGAAAAAATTCGGCAAATTTATATAACTGATGCAGTTCCAGTAAATTGAACGGCGGGGGCACCGCGTAAGTGCGATAAGCATGCATTAAACTCAGCGACAAACACTCAATGGCCCGAAAACAACTGAGGGTGGCGAGTTTGTTTTTGTGCATGTTTTTTTTGTGTTGGCGCAAGGCGTCTTTCACAATGATTTTATAACCATTGCTTAACTCCGTGCATAAAGTGCCAATCCCGAGCCGAACCTGCATTTTTTGTTCTTTTTCAATGGGGGCTTGTTGTAAGCGGATGTCGTCAAAAGAATAAAAAATGGCGGTGATTTGTTCGTAGTACAGTTCTAACAGTTTTAACCGCAGGGTATTGGCGATGGGTTCTTCATTCAGCCCTTGGATTTTATCCAGCAAAACAGGCACAGACCTGACCAGATTCAGAATGGGCTGCTCAGCCAGCCATTTTTTTAAATTTTTTTCTTTGAGCTCAACCGTCGGGTTGTTATAGTCATTTTGCTCAGGTGTATTAATCAGTAAAGTCTTCATCTATCCTAATCTGGCTGGGTTTATTGTTTAGTTTAACTGTTTTTTGAACATTCGGGGGGTTTTGTCACAGGTTTCTGAGTAGATATCTGTGGACGGTGCCACTGAATTGGCTCAGCACGCAGGAATTTCTAGGCATTGTGTTTGGAATGACATAGAATCCTCCCAAAAAATACGCTACTGTTTATTCGTTACCTTTTTCTTCTGACGTTAATCTTGGAGTAATTCACCGTGAGTGAACACATTACCTATGCAACGGACGCATCCTTTGATGAGGACGTGTTAAAAGCTGATGTTCCAGCACTGGTCGATTATTGGGCTGAATGGTGTGGGCCCTGTAAAATGATTGCCCCCGTGTTGGAAGAGGTTGCAGGAGAGTATGTTGGGAAATTGAAGATTGTTAAACTGAATATCGAGGAAAATCCAGAAGTTCCTCAAAAATATAATGTTCGAGGTATTCCAACATTAATGTTATTTAAAGGCGGTGAAGTGGAAGCCATTAAAGTAGGCTTTGTGAATAAATCACAGCTAAATGCCTTTTTACAAGAGAATCTTTGATTAACGCAAGGATTAGACTAGACTAATTGCAAGGGAAGTGCTAGTTTTGGATGGAGTCGTGCATCCCTTGCCCGTAAGAAATCCCTGATATATTACAACTGCTTACCTCCTGAGTAGTTCCTTTTTTCCGCCTGAAATTTTCAAAGAAAACCTACCTATGAATCTCACAGAATTAAAAACAAAAACGCCTTCAGAACTCATTGTTATTGCGCAAAAAATGGGGAACGAAGGGATGGCGCGTTCGCGCAAGCAAGATGTTATTTTCTCCATCTTAAAAGCACATGCCAAGAATGGAGAAGATATTTTTGGTGATGGTGTGTTAGAAATCCTACAAGATGGTTTTGGATTTTTACGCTCCGCAGATAGTTCTTATCTCGCCGGGCCAGATGATATTTATGTCTCGCCCAGCCAAATTCGTCGGTTTGGATTGCGTACAGGCGATACGGTATCTGGCAAGATTAGGCCGCCAAAAGATAATGAACGGTATTTTGCGTTGTTGAAAGTCGGCAAAATCAATTATGAAACCCCTGAAAATGCAAAAAACAAAGTCTTGTTTGAAAATTTAACGCCGCTATTTGCCAATGATCGCTTTGTCCTAGAGGTGGGTAATGGCAGTACGGAGGATGTTACCTCACGTATTATTGAGCTGGTTGCACCGATTGGTCGGGGCCAGCGGGGTTTGATCGTGTCTCCGCCAAAAGCGGGTAAGACCATGATTCTGCAAAATATTGCACAATCCATTGCGTTGCAGTATCCCGATTGTATCTTGATGGTGTTGTTGATTGATGAGCGCCCAGAAGAAGTCACCGAAATGGCCCGAACGGTCAGGGGGGAAGTGGTCTCCAGTACGTTTGATGAGCCCGCCAGTCGGCATGTTCAGGTGGCTGAAATGGTGATCGAAAAAGCCAAACGTTTGGTTGAGCACAAACATGACGTGGTCATTTTATTGGATTCGATTACGCGTTTGGCCAGAGCCTATAATACGGTGGTGCCATCATCCGGTAAGGTATTAACCGGGGGCGTTGATGCCAATGCGCTACAGCGGCCAAAGCGATTTTTTGGGGCTGCTCGTAACGTTGAAGAAGGGGGCAGTTTAACCATTATTGCCACCGCGTTGGTTGATACCGGTTCGCGTATGGATGACGTGATTTACGAAGAGTTTAAAGGCACGGGGAACATGGAGTTGCATTTAGACCGTAAGATTGCGGAAAAGCGTATTTACCCCGCGATCAATATGAACCGCTCTGGCACACGACGAGAAGAGCTGTTGGTGGGTCAGGATGAATTACAGAAAATGTGGATTTTAAGAAAAATTCTACACCCCATGGAAGAAATCGCGGCCATGGAATTTATGCTGGATAAGCTGAAAGTGACAAAAACAAATTCTGAATTTTTTGCTTCAATGAAGCGGTAGTTTTAATTTTTATCTTTGACGTTTAATATTTACTATCCAATATTTAAGATTGCTCGGTTCCTTGTTGCTGATCCGAGCTCACCCTTTCGTAAGTCGCTGAAGCCCTTTCCCTGCAAGACGTTGTTGAATCTGACCGGATGAAACTGTATGGCCGTCTATACTCTGTAGATCACCATTTTAACTATTCAGTGAGTTGTCCATGTATACACGTCTTATTTCAACCACCATCGGTTTAGCCTGTTGTGTGTTTTCGCCGTTTTCGTTTGGCGAAGCGAATCCGCAGATTGATGGCATCAAACAGTATGATCGTTTTGCAACGTTTGAAACCCTTAGCCCTGCGGGGCTTGTGCGGGCAGATAACCGCAAAAAATACCTGCAATTTAACGCCCTCAATCGTGAGTTTGCATTAGAGCTGGAAGTGAATCCAAAACTCAGCCAGGGCAATGTTGTGTGGATTGGGGATGAGGCCAAAATTGAAGCGCCCGTGGTTGTCCACTATAAAGGCAAACTGAAAGGGGAAGACGACTCTTGGGTGCGCGTGACGGTGCGTAATGGCGAAATGGAGGGCATGATTCACAGCCAAGCCGAGCTGTTTGTTGTTGAGCCGGCGAAAAATCATCTTGAAGCGCAAACGGGTATGTTGGTGTACCGGTTATCGGACAGTGATTCGGGTTTACCACCGGGCAGTTGTGCGCTCGAAAATCCCGTGGTGTCTGCGCAGATGAGTGAGTATGCCCCGGCTTTTAGTGAGCGGGTTGATTTTCAGTCGTTATTGGCGGAGTTGAATGTGACCGCTTCTGCGGCTGTCTCCAAAGAGTTAACCCTCGGGGTGATTTTGGATCATGAGTTTTTTCAAAAACATGGTGAGAATAGTGCCAATTTGGTGCAGACGTTAATCAATCAGATCGACGGGATTTATGAGGCGGAACTGGGCGTGTCGATTCTGATCGGCAAAATGGCGGTTTTTACCACACCGAATGACCCGTTTTCGGATGCGACTGATGCTTCTGCCTTACTCGGTGAATTGCGTCAAGTCGTTGGTTCGGGTGAAAATCCGGTGGCGGGTGCAGGTTTAACGCATTTATTTACCGGTAAAGATTTAGATGGCAGTACTGCGGGTATCGCGTTTCTGGGGACGTTATGCCGAGGGGGCGTTGGGGTTGGCTTATCCTCTGATTTCATCAGCAGTAATCGCATTATGGTGCTGTTGACCGCGCATGAAGTGGGGCACAATTTTAATGCACCCCATGATAATCAAGAAACCAGTGTGTGTGCGAGCACCCCGTTTGGTTTTATTATGAATCCTTTTTTGAGTGAGAGTTTGGCGCTGACTTTCTCCGAATGCAGTGTGGGGCAAATCAGCCCAGCACTGGCCAGTGCGACGTGTTTGGCACCGGTTGTGGTGAATCCTGCGTTCCAGCTCAGTGCGAGCGATACGGTTGACCCGGTGACAGAAGGGCAGAATTTAACCTATGAATTGGTGATTGCGAATACGGGACAAACAACAGAAGCCGGTTTGGTGCTCACCGGCACTTTATCTCCGGGTTTGATTTTTGTTTCTGGGGATGCCGGTGATGGCCAGTGTACGTCGTCTAATCAAGGTTTTGCGTGTACTTTGGATGTGCCTCCTGGCACCAGTATGACCACGTTGGTGACGGCCACGGCGGCTACGGCGGGGACGCAAACGTTATCCGCCGATTTGATCTCTAACAGTGGCACTTTAGCCAGTGCGGCTGAGAGTACGGTGGTTGAGGTTGCATCCGTACAAACGGATGTTGCTGTGAGTGTGTCGGCTTCTAGTGGGGCAAAGGTTCAGTTGCCATTGACGTATACGCTGAAGGTGCAGAATACGTCAGCAGTCACCGCGAATGATGTGACCTTGGTGGATCAATTGTCCATCAGTGTGGATTTTGTGTCGGCAACAACGACGCAAGGTAGTTGCGCAACAGCCGGGCAAGTGGTGACTTGCCAAGTTGGGGCATTGGGTGCAGGCGCTCAAGCGCAGGTGACGATTGAAGTGAGCCCGACTGCGGCCATTAATGTGGTGAATACCGCTCAGGTTTCCTCTCGGGAAGATGATGCGAATACCCGCAATAATAGCGCAACCTTGACCACCACGGTGGCCGCCAGTGGCGAAGATGACGGGGGTAATGGTGCGATCACGGGGATCTGGTTGTTGTCTTTCTTACTCGTGTTTTTGTTGCGCTTGCGTCGACAGAAAAAGCGTGCTGTGTGAGCCTTTGCAGGCAGCGATGCGGGTTTGTTGTTCTCTCCGGCCGTGAATGACGGTTGTGTATAAAAAAGCGGTATATCCCCTTGCCTGTTTGTGCGGGGGGATGGGGGGGATTTTTATTCTGGCGTTTGACGATCTGTTGCAATATCGTCGAGCAGAAATATTGTCCGGTCAGTTGTGGCGTTTGCTGAGTGCTCACCTGGTGCACAGTAGCGTTGCTCATGTCGGCTGGAATGGTTTGGGTTTTTGCCTTTTTTGGTTGGTTTTTTACCGGTATTTGTCGATTCGTTATCTGTGTTATGCGAGCCTTTTCATGGGGCTCTTTATCAGCGGCATGTTGTTATGCTGTCATCCAGACATACAATGGTATCAAGGGTTTTCGGGAATATTGCATGGCCTTTTTGTATTGGGGGCCTTAGACGATATTGCGCAAAAACGGATGGGGGGTTACCCGCTCTTGTGTTTGTTATTGTGTAAAGTCATTTGGGAGGTGTTGTCTGGCCATCCTACCCACGCTGACCTCATTGGCCCGGTATTGGTGCATGCGCATGTGTATGGTGTGATGGCCGGGTTATGTCTCGGCGGTGGGCATGCCATTACCATAAATCGACGACGTTAACTTGCTCGTTTGTGGCTTGGATTTTTTTCTGCCGCATTAAGGACTCATAACAATGCGTTTGATTGCGTCCATGTTGTTTGGCGTAATATAAGCCTTTATCGGCTTGATCAACCGAGGTGCTTAAGTGTTGTTTTGAGTCCAATCCGGTGTAACCGATGCTGGTGGTGACGTGGTGGATGGAAGGAAAATCATATTGATCAATGATGACTCGGAGGCGGTCAAAGGTGGTCATCGCATGGGTGCTGGTTTCACAGCTAAGGACTAATACAAACTCCTCGCCGCCATAACGAAAAATCAGGTCATTACCCTTCAAATTTTGTTCTAACAGGCGTGCAACCAGTAGCAGGATCTCATCCCCAAAGATGTGGCCATAATCATCGTTGACGTGTTTAAACAGGTCAATATCCAAAATGCCGAGAAAGGTTTGTAAGTGTGAGCCGTTCGTGAGTAATGAGGTGTTAATGCGGCTCTCAAAGGTTTTGCGATTGTACAACCCGGTCAAGGTGTCACGTTCACTGGCATCTAAGGTCGCATACAAATTGGCATAAATTTTTAGGTAGAGGGTGATGTCAGCGAGGTTTTCTTGGCTGATGTTGGGGCCGGTCAAAATGATAAACCCAAACAAGGTGTTTCTGGATAGAATGGGGAATAACGTTTTGCCTTCAACGTTGGTCACACCACGCTCGCGTCGCTCTAAAAATAAGGTGATCGCTTGCAGCACTTCAGGGCGAGGGCGTACGTGGTACACGGGGTCAATCAGCTCTTCATGTTTAAGATCGGGCGCGCTAAACTTTGCAAATGAGCGCCCCCGATTTAACTCAATGTAATTAATGTCATTATTCGCAATAAACTTGCTGAGTGTTGAGGTTAATAATGTTGGCAGGTTGACGCTTTGGTGTTCTGCCGTAAGGTGTAATATGCCTTGGGCTAAGATATTTGGAAAACTCATATAACAGCCTATTGTGGTTTTTTTATGATTTTTTTTTGGCATCAGTGATGATGTTGTTTAATTTTCTCACCGGTCTCATGCGCTCTCTTAATGGGGTTGGGTCAAGCCCTAAGCGTTGTTCATAAATAACCGTATACGATAATACACGTCGTAAATAATCACGGGTTTCGGTGTAGGGCACTATTTCTACCCAAATATCCGCAGGCATCACCGTTTGTTTGGGCAGCCATTGTTTCACGCGGTGTGGCCCGGCATTATACGCGGCGGTTGCCAGCACGGGGTTATTGTCGAGCTTGTTTAATACCGAGCGTAAATAAGCCGTGCCCAGGGTCAGGTTGGTTTCAGCGATGAGTAACGCATACTGGCTTTTGAGTTTGTATTTTTGTTGCCGGGCAACGTGTTTTGCGGTTTTTGGCATGAGTTGCATTAAGCCTAAAGCCCCCACTGCGGATCTCGCATCCGTGATAAAGGCGCTTTCCTGGCGTACGACGGCGTACACCCAAGCACTTTCAATGCCTTGTGCGTGTGCTTTTGCCATCAAGGTTTTTTTGAAGGCGAGCGGGAAACGGGTGCTTAAATCATCCCAATAACGGGCTCGGGCAATGGTGGCGATGGCGCGGTCATGCCAGCCCCAGCGATCCGCTAATTTTGCCGCAACCTGTAGCTGCCGTTTGGATAAATCCTGTTTGGTGATGTGATACCACTCGCGTCGTGCTTCGATATAGCGCTTAAGGCGTAACAGCTCATGCGCACGTTGGATACCGGGCATGCGCCATAATGCGGTATATTCTGCGTTGGTGATCTTCAGGGGGACATCGGAAAATTGATATTTTTTGCTTAATCGATCCGCCGATAAGAAACCATAATAGCTGCGTTCTAATGATAATTTATCCAGAATCTTGTGCGCTTTGACTTGTTCGCCCGTTAATAAGAGTGCGCGAGCACGCCAGTAGCGCCAGTTTTCGGCTTGCTGTTCTTGTTTTGGCAGCTGCTTAATCCAGTGTAACGTGGTTTTCCAATCACTTTTTTGCAGGGCAACACGAATGCGCCATTCGCGGAGTGATTTATTCTCGGATTTCTTGGGGACTTTGGCCAAATAATCGGCCGCATCGGGCACATTTTGTGTGGCCATACGGATGCCAATATACCGGGTAACGGCGTTGATTTGCTCAGGACTAAAGGCGTGCTTTTTCTGTAATGTGCGCCAAGCTTGCAGTGCTTTTGAAGCATCGCGTCTGGCTAAGTGTTTGACCCCATAAAATAAAATAGATCGAAGCTTAAGGTTGCTTTTTTTAAATTGGGGGTCACTGCTGATGATGCTGGGGTCACGATAAATTTTGCGCCACAGATCAACTAACCGCTTATTTTTTTTTGATAAAAATTTTGATAAATAGCGCGCCAAGCGTGTGTGGTGTTTGTTCATCGCCAAGTCTACGCGCTGCCAAACCAGGGCCGGGGTCATTTTTTTGGCAGCTTGCCAAGCTTTAAATACCGGGTCACACGCGTTGGGTTGAGAGCTGCCGGATAACCAAATCGGTTTGACCTGGGCCAAGGCTTTATCGGTTTTGTTGGTCTCCAGTAAGGCATTGAGGTAATAACATTGTCTTTTGGTATTGCTGTCTGCAACATAAAAACGAATATAGTCTTTCCAGCGTTGCTGAGCACCAAGGTGGTTTAACCACGCAATGCGCAGGCGCGTGGTGATCGGTATATCAGGGTATTTTTGTAAAAAGGTTTTAATTTTATGATTAGAGACTTTGCTTAAGTTGCGGCGTATCTCTTTGTATTCGAGATAAGGGTATAAAGGATACTGTTTGAGTGCTTGTTTGAGCTGTTTGTAGTGTTTCAGTTGGCCCTCTTTTAACGCGGCCTCTGCGGCAACATAGGTTGCCCTTGCTTGGGTGTGTTCATCCTCGATTTTTGCTGAGGCCGGTTGACTGCCAGCCATAAACAGTAATAATAGGGAAATACCTAGGTTGGGTAGGTGAAATATCCTACTAAGATTAGGCATTTTATCATGATATTTCATATTGTTAACGCGGTTTGGTGAGGGTTTTCAAAGCTTAATCCTAGTGCGTAATAGATGCAACTCATAATCTTTAGGCGTTTTTGATCCACCATGAACCTGAAAAAACACCGTGTTGTTTTTCGTGCCACCGGCGAAGTTTGGCAATTACAGTATCGGCAAACGCCGGGTCTGGATATTGTGATTCGTCCTAGCCTCACGGCCAGTGGTTTGTGTGTTGTGTTTGCCGGGGATTGTGACAATCGGCCGTTGTTAAAAAAGGCCATGGTTGAATGGTTAAAAGGGGTCGGTAAACGACAATTAATGCCCCGTATGTGGGCCTTGAGTGAGCAATTAGCACTGCCGATTAATCGGGTGGTGATTCGGCACCAAAAAACGCGTTGGGGGAGCTGCTCGTCTAAGCGTTATATTAACCTGAATGCCAATCTTTTATTTTTGCAGCCGATGCAGATGCGTTATGTCATGATTCATGAACTGTGTCATACGGTTTACATGAATCATTCAGCGGCCTTTTGGGCGTTAGTGGAACAGTTCGAGCCAGATTATCGGTGCTTAGATAAATCGATTGACCGAACAGAAAGGCTTATTCCTGCCTGGGCGGGGCACTAAATAGCAAGCACCCCCAGCCGAGGATGAAGGCAACCCCACCGATGGGCGTGATCATGCCGAACCAAGATTGGCCGGATAAGCTGAGGGCATATAAACTGCCAGAAAAAAGCACAACCCCGAAGAGTAATAAGCGGGTGCCCAAGTGATAAGCGCGGCCGTTGCAATCGCGACAAAGGCTCAACGCGAGTAATCCCAAGCCATGATACATTTGGTATTGCACGCCAGTTTGCAGGGTGTGTAACGCGCTTGCTGAGAGGGTCTGTGTTAACCCGTGGGCGGCAAAAGCGCCTAAAGCAATGCCGCTGACTAAGAGCAGGCAACTGATGATCCATAATTTTCTGTGCCACATATTTGACCTCACACTTGGGCGGTTGCACTGAGTTGTTTTAAAACCGACAGCATCAATTGTTGGCCTGCGTCAGACATCCCCTCACAGAGTTTATCCGGGTCACGTTCGCCCTGAATGAGGGGTTGGATTTTTGCCGCAAAATGGGCCATATCACCACCCGATTGGCTCATCTGTTCGGCCATCGCGGCAACGGCTTGTAACGCGGCTAAATCTTGGCTGGCCGCCGCCAGTACCAAATTCGCAATACCGGGTGCGGCTTGATTGGGGTCGGCTTGGGCCTGTGGGTCCGGTAATGTTTCAGGGTTTTGAATGCCCTGTAGAATGGCCGTGATGATGGCCGCGTCTTCTTCATCCAACCCCAGTGCTAGGCTTGCGTCTCTGCGTCCGCCCAAAATTAACCGTGTGATGCGGGCTAAATGACGCCAGCCATTCTCTTCGGCTTTTTTCAGGGCATAGTCTGTTTGGGTGGTTAACGAGGGGTCCGCACAGCCTTGTACCATGAGTAAAATAAAGGCGGCATGCACTTGTACAATTTGCTGTGCCCGCACACTGGGTTGAGCCATCTCAAGTTCCTTTTTGGGGGTTAATTGCTTTCGGTTAAGCGTGGGATCAGTATGGCAAAGTTACAGGGCCGTGTGGTGCTGTCCAATTGTGACTGTAAAATTTTCGACCAACCGGTGCGGCAGGCGCCGGTTGAGCCTGGTAGGCAAAAAATATACGTGCTATTGGCGGTGCCCGCAAAAGCGCGCGATTGTACCGTTGAGGCACCAATTTCTTCCAGTGAATACGTTCTGAAAATCTCACCAAAGCCATCAATGTCGCGGTCAAATAACGGTTTGAGTGCCTCGGGTGTGCAGTCACGCCCCGTCACACCTGTGCCACCGGTGGAAATGATCACGTCGATGTTGCTGTCCGCAATCCAGGTGGAGACAACCGCACGTATTTGGTAAATATCATCGGACACAATTTTTTTGTTTGCCAGTGTGTGCCCCGCCGTTTGCAGGCTTTTGGCCAGGAATTGGCCGGAGGTATCCGTGGTGTCGGTTCGTGTGTCAGACAGGGTTAAAATGGCAATATTAAGGGGCATAAACGCTTGCGTGTGAGACTGGCTCATGGGCTGAAATCCTTTTACTGGCTGTTGGATGTAGGCGAAATAGTATATCATCATCCGTTCTTTCGCCTACTGATTAAGTGAGTTAATCATCGTGAGCCAACCGGTTATTCAAGCTACTGATATCAATGTAAAACGCCAGGATAAGTGGGTGTTGAGGCATGTGGATTTAACCTTGCATCCAGGTGAAATTATGACCTTAATCGGGCCCAATGGCTCCGGTAAAACCACATTATTAAAAGTGATTTTAGGGTTGGTGTCGGTGCAATCGGGGCAAGTGGTGAAGCGCCCCAAGCTGCGGGTCGGTTATATGCCGCAACGTTTGCACATTGAAAGCACCTTTCCGATGGATGTGCAGACGTTTCTACAGTTGGGCAAAAAACGCTTGGCGCGATGCGTGACTGAAAAAATGCAGGAAGTGGGGGTTCTGCACATTGCGGCGCACCCGATTCAACGCATCTCTGGTGGCGAATTGCAGCGTGTTTTGCTGGCCAGGGCTTTGCTGATGGAACCGGATGTGTTGATTTTGGATGAGCCAACCCAGGGCGTGGATGTGAATGGGCAGGCTGAATTATATCAGTTGATCGGGCGCATTCGTGCGCATTACCATTGCGCGGTATTGATGGTCTCGCATGATTTGCACTTGGTCATGGCGGCCACGGATCAAGTCATTTGTTTGAACAATCATGTGTGTTGTTTTGGGCACCCTCACAATGTCAGCCAGCATCCTGCGTATCTGTCGTTATTTGGTGATGGTGCGAAGAGTATCGCGATTTATACGCACAAACATGACCACCAACACCAATTAGATGGGTCTGTGCGCACCGATGTTTGATCAATTTATTCTGGATGCTTTGTTGGCGGGCGTGTGTTTGTCGTTGATGTCGGGGCCATTGGGTGTTTTTGTGGTCTGGCGGCGGCTGTCGTATTTTGGGGATTCATTGGCCCATTCGGCCTTGCTCGGGGTTGCGCTGGGGTTGTGGTTAGATATTGCGTCTTTTCTCACGGTGTCGATTTTGGCGGTGGTGATTGTGCTGCTGCTTTGGTGGCTGCAAAAAAAACAAGCCTTGCCGAACGATACTTTGCTGGGCATCTTTTCCCACAGCGCTTTGTCCTTGGGGTTGGTGATTATTGCGTTAATGGATGCCCCCAATATTGATTTAATGGGGTATCTGTTTGGCGATATTTTAACCCTCAGTCGTACGGATTTATATCTGTTGGCGGGGTTGGCTGTGTTGGTGCCAGGGCTGATCTTTTTTCTGTGGCAGGCTTTGCTGCTGTCGGCGGTGCATCGTGAGTTGGCTAAAGTAGAAGGGGTGCCAGTGGATCAAATTGAACTGATTTTTTCGTTGGTGTTGGCGTTGGTGATTGCGGTTGGGATGAAAGTGGTGGGCGTGTTGCTGATGTCCGCTTTGTTGATTATTCCTTCGGCTGCGGCCAGGCGGTTTGCACGCTCACCCGGACAAATGGTGTTATTTGCGATTATGATGAGCATTACCAGTGTTGTTGGGGGAGTGTTGATGTCCTTTTGGCAGGATACGCCAACCGGGCCATCCATTGTGCTCACGGCCTCGTTGATTTTTATGTTGGCTTGGGCGATGCCGCTCAAGCGGCGTGAATATTAACCTAACGCGCGATCCAAGCGCCGATAAGACACCGCTTCGGTCACATGCTGATGTTCAATGTGCGTGGATTCAGCCAAATCGGCAATGGTGCGCGCGACTTTGAGAATTTTGTGGTAAGCCCTGGGCGAGAGATTAAATTTTTCAGTCACATTTTCCAATAATTGATAGGACTGGTCGGCCAGTTCACAATGTTTTTGAATTTGTTGGTTATTCAGTTGGTAATTGGGGTAACCATTGCGGGTAATTTGTTGTTGGCGGCACTTGGAAACGCGCCGTTGGATGTCGATGCTTTTTTCTTGTGCCATTGGTTGGTGATGGCGTAATTGCGTAAACGGAATTTTGGGCACTTCAATGTGCATATCAATGCGATCCAAAATAGGCCCAGAAATTCGGTTGCGGTAGCGATTGATTTGGTCTCGGGTGCATTGGCAGCGTGCAGTGCTATCGCCGAGAAACCCACAAGGGCAGGGATTCATGGCTGATATCAGTTGAAAACGGGCTGGAAACACGGCTTGTTGGCTGGCGCGGGATATGCTGATTTGGCCGGATTCTAGCGGTTCTCGTAATACTTCTAATACCGAGCGTGGAAATTCGGGCAGCTCATCTAAAAAGAGCACACCATGGTGTGCGAGGGAAATTTCCCCCGGTTTTGGTTTGCTGCCACCGCCGACTAAGGCGACGCCGGAAGCGGTGTGGTGTGGGGTGCGAAAAGGCCGGACTTGCCATTGAGATAAAGGAAACGATTGTTGGCTAATCGAATAAACCGAGGCAACCTCTAACGCCTCGGCTTTACTGAGTTTGGGTAAGATTGAGGGCAAGCGGCTGGCTAACATGGTTTTTCCGGTGCCAGGCGGGCCCACCATTAATAAGTTATGCCCACCCGCTGCGGCAATTTCTAAAGCCCGTTTAGCATGGTGTTGGCCGGACACTTCGCACATATCCGTGCTGTATTGCGGGGGGCTTGAGTCTGTCTTCAGTTTCGGCGGGAGCAGGGTGGCTTCACCGGACAAATGGGCGCAGACCTCTAATAAATGACCGGCAGGCACAATTAAATCTGGGTCGACCAAGCAGCCTTCTTGTGCGTTGGCTTTGGGTAAAATTAATTTTCGTTTGGCCCGTTGGGTTTTCAGTGCGGCCGGTAAGATGCCGCGAATGCTTCGCAGCTCACCACTTAAGGCGAGCTCGCCAATGAGTTCGTATTGATCTAGGCGGTCTATTGGGATTTGGCCGGTTGCGCCTAAAATGCCGATGGCAATGGGCAGATCAAAGCGGCCGCCTTCCTTGGGTAAATCGGCGGGTGCGAGATTAATGGTAATGCGCCGTGGCGGGAATTCAAATTCCGCTTGTAAAATGGCACTGCGCACGCGGTCTTTACTTTCTTTGACCGCCGCTTCCGGTAAGCCAACAATGGAAAGGCCGGGTAAGCCGTTAGAAATATGCACTTCAACGGTCACTTTCGGTGCGTTGATGCCTTGTTGAGCTCTACTATGGACAATGGCGAGTGGCAAAGGGGATCCTTGATCGTCGTATGATGATAACGGAATGCTATATTAACACGCATTAAAGTATTATAAATGCTTTTCTTCCAAAGCCCGAACTTGCGCTTCTAAGGCCGCCAATTTTTCTTGTGTGCGCTGTAACACGCGGTTTTGAATCTCAAACTCATCCCGGCTCACGAGTGCCAATCGATTTAGTAGGTGCTGCAATCCTTGGGTGAGATTTTTTTCCAATTCGCCGCGCAGTGTGTGTAGGTCGTCTGGCAGGATGTGTGATGCTTGCTGGACAAAATCATGGATGGGGTCAGAGGGGGGCATGCGGGTGGCTCCTAATATAAGTATAGTCGATATTTCAAATGCTTGGGCTGTTTTGCACTATGATGGGGCTATTTTTTGGGTGCGCCCCGTTATGGTGCAATCTGTGCAATAATCAAATTCAGCCATTTCTTTAACTTATTGAAAATTAAGCAAAAAATATTGGCATGTTTTTTGCTTTTGCTCTTGCTGAACTTGGGGATAATGCTTGCTTCAGTCGCTGTATAATAGGGATAATACCAAGGGATGACCATCAAAAAAACGACGGCCTATCGTGAATTGGCCGTTTTTACGTGCACAAACGTGTTGATTTTGGGGTCACTGAGATCGATGCGCATGGCGTTCATCGCTGTGTGATTCACCGGTGGTTTTGAGTATGTCCAAACAGTTGTAGTTTTGGGTGGTTTTGGCCTGACGGGGGGCCAAACAATTTTTATGGGGAGAGATATATGAAGTTAGTGACAGCCATTATAAAACCTTTCAAATTAGATGATGTGCGTGAGGCATTGTCATCGATTGGTGTAACGGGGATTACCGTGACTGAAGTGAAAGGTTTTGGTCGCCAAAAAGGCCATACAGAGCTTTATCGAGGCGCAGAGTATGTGGTTGATTTTTTGCCAAAAGTGAAAATGGAAATTGCGATTAACGATGACGTGGTGGAGCAAGCCATTGAAGCGATCACAAATGCAGCCAAAACAGGAAAAATTGGGGATGGCAAAATTTTTGTGTCGAGTATTGAACAAACGATTCGAATTCGAACCGGTGAAAATGGACCTGAGGCACTATAAGGTTGGGCCTCATTGTAATTAGGAGTGATGAATGAATACTGAATTAGTCTATTCCATAGACACATTTTATTTTTTGATGTCGGGTGCTTTTGTGATGTGGATGGCGGCTGGGTTTGCCATGTTAGAAGCGGGTTTAGTCCGCTCTAAAAATACCACAGAAATCTTGTTAAAAAACATTTCGTTGTTTGCGGTCGCTTGCATCATGTATTTGCTGGTTGGTTACAACATTATGTATCCGGGGGATGCATATGCGGGTAGTTGGATAACCGACCTAAGTAATTTTATGTTGGGTGGTGGTGTCGATGCCGAAGGTAAAGCCATTCCGCTGTTGAATGCAGAAATGGGGACGCATTCATTGACCTCGGATTTTTTCTTCCAAGTGGTGTTCGTGGCAACGGCCATGTCCATTGTGTCGGGTGCTGTGGCGGAAAGAATGAAGTTATGGGCCTTTTTGGTGTTTGCTGTTGTGATGACCGGGTTTATCTATCCGGTTGAAGGCTTCTGGAAATGGGGCGGCGGTGCTTTGCATGCGCATGGTTTCCAAGATTTCGCTGGGTCTGGCGTGGTGCATCTGGCGGGTGCAGCCGCCGCGCTAGCAGGTGTGTTAGTGCTAGGGCCACGGAAAGGTAAATATGGGCCAAATGGTGAAATTCATCCGATTCCAGGGGCTAACTTACCTTTGGCAACCCTCGGAACGTTCATTCTCTGGTTAGGTTGGTTTGGCTTTAATGGGGGGTCACAACTGGCTTTGGCGGGTATGGATAATGCCAATGCGGTTGGGATGATTTTTGTGAACACAAACACGGCGGCAGCCGGTGGTGTGATTGCAGCCATGGTGACGGCGCGGTTGTTGTTTGGTAAAGCGGATTTGACCATGGCGTTGAATGGGGCTTTGGCCGGTTTGGTGGCGATTACGGCTGAACCGCTGACGCCAACACCGGGGCTGGCGACATTGGTCGGGGCTATCGGCGGTGTTTTGGTGGTTTTCTCGATTGTCTTTTTAGATAAGATTAAAATCGATGATCCCGTTGGTGCGATTTCTGTGCATGGTGTGGTTGGGATGTGGGGCTTGTTAGCCGTCGCTTTTACCAACAATAGCAAAGATGATAAAGGTGAGTATGTCGCAACCTTGATGGGCCAGATGGAAGGGTTGGCCGTGATTTTTGCCTGGGTCTTCATCACCAGTTTAATCACTTGGTTGTTGATTAAGTTGGTTATGGGTGTGCGTGTGAGTGAAGAAGATGAGTATAACGGCGTTGACTTATCTGAATGTGGTATGGAAGCGTATCCTGAATTTACAAATAAGTAAGTTCAGTCGATAGGTGAGCTTAAAATGGGTGCTTCGGCACCCATTTTTTTTGGCTGGATATTGTGCTTTATGGGGCCGCAATGTTGGCTTTGATGAGTTTGCGTAGATTGATTTTCTTTAAGGCTTCCACAATGGCTTGTTCGCCGCCTTGAGATTCATCAATGTGGGGGATCACCCCTTTGCTTTTGGACTGGAACAGCAATTGCCCGGTTTTGGTGGAGTACAAGGCTAAACGCACATTGGCATAACGGGGTTTGATGTTGGAGCCCATTAAACCTGGCCCAGAGGTGACCGTGACTTTGCCTTTGATGATGTAATTGGCATGGGATTGTAGTTTGGTGGCAGTATTGCTGCGGCGGTTGCCGAGCACAATGGCGTGTAAATATGGCTGCCATTGTGTTTTGGGTAAGACCACTTGCAGGCCCAGTTCAGTGAAAGTATCAATGAGTAATTCAGTCGAAACGTCGGCATCGTAGCCTTCGCTGAAGTCTTCTTGGATATCCATTAAGACCGTATTATGCACCGCCGTTTGTTGCGTGGCGGTGTTTGTTTTCAGGGCGAGATTGTGGCGCGGTAGATTGGGCTTATTGTCGGGGGTTGGGTTTGCCGGGGTGGTTGAAATGGCGCGCGTGGCAATGGCCACCAGGTGCGCGCGAATAATTTGGTCGCCGCTGATGTGGGGGCTCGATTCGTAAGGGTGGTAACCCGGTTTGGTGATTTTAATCTGGTGTTGACCGGCCGACAGCGGCACGACCATTTTGGTGCTGCCGGTTTGTTGGGTGCCATCAATGTACACCGTATCCCCGATCACATTGGAGCGTAAGGTGACTTGGTAGTGTGTGTCTGTTGCGCCTAATTTGTTTAATTTATCTCGGGCTAACGCGGCATATAAGCCTTGTGGGAATTGTTGTAAAAATAAGCGCACTTGGTCTGGGTCAGATTGATTAATGGAGACCCAGAAAGTTTCTTCGCGGCTGTCTGCATGTGTGCCTTTGGTGGGGGTGGTGATGTGTATGTTGGCCGCCTCGGCAGAGGGGAGGATGAAAACAAAGTCCCCGCCTTGGTAAAAACGTTTGTCTTGTAATTTGCCATAGCGGGGGGTTTGTTGGGTCAGGTTGGTGATGCGGTCGGTCATGTGTAGGCCGAGCTCGGTTGCGGTTAAATAGCCATCCCGATTGGCATCGGCTTGTTCGGTGCCGGTGACGGCTCGAATGAACATCTCACGAAATGTCCCGTCGTCGGATACCGTTTGGTTGGCGTCGCCAGAGGATAAAAATTGTCGAACAGGGTTGGCGGTTGCTCGGGTAATGGCTCTGGAGGGTAAGGCGCGCTGCATGGAAAAAATGGTGCCTGAAAAGCAGCTATCAAACACGGAATAGACGTGTTTGGACTCGGCCAAACGCACCAGTTCACCAATACGCCGCATGGAAATGGCTTGGCGTCGGAATTTGGCCCCCACATTCGGGTCAGGCGTATCGGTGGGTAAAATATAGCCTTCACCGTTTTGTGTGTGCCCATGCCCTGCGAACCATAAGAATAAGCGGGCTTCTGGGTTTTCGCCGCGTTCAATAAAGAATGTTTTGAGCGCATCTTCCATTTGCACGGCATTTAAATTCAGTTTGACCACCGTTTTGAAACCTTTGTCTCGCATCACTTTGGCGATCAGTTGTGCATCTTTCACCGCATTCGATAGCTTTGGCCAGCCAGCGGTATAGTCATCGTTGCCAATGATCAAGGCGTGGCTATCGGCGTATAATTGGACGTTACCGATGACTTTTGCTTGGGGTTTGTCGCTGTCTTTGATGCGCACGTACATGCCTCGGCTTGCGGCAAACACCAGGCTGATCGAGAGTACATACAGCAGGGTGATGTGTAACAGCGTTTTCATGGCATGCGCCTGAGTAAGGTGTGGGTCGCTTGAATAATCGCCGCATTCGAGGATGCGCCAATGGCGGAGTGCTCAAAGTCGTGTGCGGATTGTTTGAAGATAGAGCCTTGATAAGTTGTCGCGTGTCGGCCTAAACCGGACGCCGGTATGACCGCGCGTGTATTCGCACTGATGAGGCGTAACTGAATGCCGACAATGGTGGTTTTGGTTTGGCTGACGTGGGTGCCGCGAATCTGTTCACTGTTATCGGTGCCAAAATCAAAGACTTCCGCATAGATAAAATACTCCGGTAGGTGTAATTGCCCCGGTTTGATGTTGGTTGAGGGGTTGGCTGCGCCGCCTTGGGCTAACCCCCAGTGATCAATGATACTTTTGAGGATGTCTTCTTTGTTGTCAATAAATTCGAACCGATTGGAGTCGTATAAAATATCCAAAACACGGCTGCTTAAACCAAAGCCGATTTTTTTATCCGCCAAGGCTGGGTATTTTTTTAAGGTGTGTGCGGAAATGCCGAAAGGGATGACCTGAAGGCGTTTTTTTGGGCCGGTATACGCGGGGAAGTGGGCTTGTGTGTAGCCGGGTTCGGCTGGATTGACTATTTTGCTGGCCGTTTGTACTGGTTGCGGGCTGGCGTAAGTGTAAGGGGTGTCATCAGATTCTATTGAGGCACAGCTGAATAATGGGCCGCTTAATAGCGGAATGGATAATAATTTTAATAAATGCATGAATGAAAGCTCCATAGCGTTAGCTCAGGTGAGTGGCTTTTATTCCGAGGTGGATGGGTAATATATTAGCATGCAAATAGATCATCAGCTAATGCGAGCGCGTGCACCGGCTTGGCGTCACGCATTGAGGTGTTTGGGCTTTATTGGCTGAGTAATTGGGTCAAGGCATTGGCAACGGCTTGATGGCTTGTTTTTCCGACCTGGGAGGTTTGAAATAAGCCTTGGGCTTTTTTATCTTGGCGTATTTGATACAAAAAAGCGTTTGCACGACGGTTTGAGCTGCCTTCACCTTCACCGCATTGGATGCTTGCGGTGGCTGTGCTGTAACGGCAAACCTTGAGTTTGACGATGGTTTTGACGGCACGGCTGTAGTAAATGCCAATGGAAAAACCACGAGAAGGTTTGCCGAATCCGGTGATGGTGACCCAAAATAGGTGGTCGACGGCTTGTTGTTTGGCCACACTGGCCAAATCGGTTGGGGTGATGCGGGTGGGGGTTAACATCCAGTGATTGTTGTCACCATCCTCTAATTTTAGGGTGTGTTTTGTGCTGGCTTCAAGGTCAATTTTTTCCTCGATTAATTGATACCGGCCGCTTTCATATAAAGCTTGTGCTAGCTGCGATTTGACACCAAAGCCGACGTGGTTATCTTGCCAGACGGCATGTTCGGTTTGGTTCAGGTAACCCAGAACCATGGCCGTATCGGCACTGGCCAATGCGGGCAGCCAGGACAGACAAAGCGCATATAAAACGGGGCGAAAAAACATACTGTAGATCCTCATTGTCGCGTTTGGCAAACAAGGCCAAACGCATGCCGATTTAGGGTGAAGCCGGGGGATGATTATTTAAAAATGGGCACCTCTGAGCTGATGAAGAAGGTGTTGGATTCAAAGTCGTCAATGCCGCCAATGTGGCGGATACCACCACGGACTTGGAAGGCGCCACTGACAAAAACTTCACCGGACAATTCGACTTCATAAAAGTCATCATCGCCGAGGTCACCTTTATAGTCGGTGATGTCTTCATTCCATAAGGCCGATAAGGTAATCACGCTGGCATCACCCATGCGCCAGCCAATGGATGGCCCCAGTTTGATCAACCATTGGTGATCGTTGGTGACGTTGGTGTCATCTTCATTATATTGGGCTGAGCCCAAGAGGCGGAAAACCCAATCGCCGCCGGTATCGTGGGTGACGCTGCCGGAGAGGCCGCCGCCATAAGTGCTAAAATTGTCGTCATTGGCATTGGCGATTTCAACGTTGGTGTACAAATAATTGATGTTCGCTGCGGCGGAGGCATACACCGTATCGGATAGCTCAAATTCGCGTTCGGCGAATAAAATCACCCCGCCTCGATCCGCATCGAATAAATCGAATTCTAAGTGATCGTAAGGAAATAAAGCGCCAAGAACAAAATCCCCCAATTGCATATCGGCTCTGGCCAATAAACCATAGATTTCGCCGTCGTTATTAATGTCTTCAAAATCCACAAAGTCGACTTTTAAATCCAGTAAGGTGAGGCCTGGCCCTTGCTTTAAGCGTTGTTTTTCTTCACGCGCGGCTTTGCGGGATTTGATGTTGCGGTCGGTGATGTGGTTGATCACGGTATTGTTGATGGTGCCAGAGGCTGAGGTCGTGGATGTGGCAATATCGGCGCTGGTTAAAAAGGTAAAACCCAAGGCAATCGCGACACGTTCCGCATCTGCGGCATTAAATGAGTCCGCTGTGCCATCAAAGATCACCACGCCATCAATGGTCACGCGAATAAAATCGTTGATGTCAAACGCTTCGGTGTCACACACATTGCCGACGAATTTGCACAGTTGGCCGTCCGCCACAAGATCCAGATCGACTAAATCAAAGTTGATGCCGAATACTTCAATCTCAACATTCCGGCCGTCAATGATGGCGGCTTGCGCCGTTGCATCCACGTCAAAATCGTCCCCAAGGCTGTCGATGATAAAATCTACGATGCCATTGACGGCCGCAGCGTGCACCTGAGTTGTCCAACTTAGGCTGCACAAGAGTAGCCAAAAACCTATTTTTCTGAGCATTTTGTCTTTTTCCCTTCGTATGAAAACCTCTTTTGAGGCAGTATAATCATTTCGTGTCTATTCGGTTAACGCACGCATGGTGAGTCAATCAAGATAAAATGGAAAGGATAGAGTATTCATTGCTAGATTGAAATGAAGATCACTTTGTTACCATATAGCAAAGCCGATGGCCGCTGGGTAAGGGGGCGTTTGCACATATCCCGTGCTTGAAAAGCGCGTTTCTAACCCCCACAAAACGGTGTACAATCCGATTCTACAATGGAGGTAGGGGATATCGTGGAACAATTTCGCGGAACAACAATTCTCTCTGTGCGGCGCAATGGCAAAGTTGTGATCGGTGGAGATGGTCAAGTCAGTATGGGAAATACTGTGATGAAAGGCAATGCGCGGAAAGTCAGGCGCTTGTATCATGAAACAGTATTGGCGGGGTTTGCCGGTGGCACCGCCGATGCGTTTACCTTATTCGAGCGCTTTGAAGTGAAGCTGGAACAGTTCTCCGGTAACCTGGTGCGCTCAGCGGTGGAGCTGGCTAAGGACTGGCGTACGGATCGGTCATTGCGGCGTTTGGAAGCGCTGCTGTTGGTCGCGGATAAAAAAGCCTCGTTAATGATTACAGGGACGGGGGATGTGATTGAGCCAGAACATAATTTGATGGCGATTGGCTCGGGTGGGTCGTTTGCGGAGTCTGCCGCACGTGCTTTGTTAGACAATACAGCCTTGAGTGCCCAAGACATTGTGGAGAAAAGCTTGTATGTTGCGGCGGATATTTGCGTGTTTACGAATCGACATCTCACCATAGAAACCTTGGATACGGAAACTTAAATCTCATGTCTCAGATGACACCCAGAGAAATTGTTCAGGAATTAGATAAACATATCATCGGCCAACAGCAAGCCAAACGTGCGGTTGCCATTGCCTTGCGCAACCGGTGGCGACGCTCTCATGTGGGTGAGCCGATGCGCAGTGAAATTACCCCCAAAAATATTTTGATGATTGGCCCCACCGGTGTGGGTAAAACGGAAATTGCGCGTCGTTTGGCCAAATTAGCCAATGCCCCGTTTATTAAAATTGAAGCCACAAAATTTACAGAAGTCGGTTACGTGGGGCGTGATGTTGAGTCTATTATACGGGACTTGGCCGATGCGGCGATTAAAATGACACGTGAAGCCGCCATGAAAAAAGTCATGAGCCAGGCGGAAGATGAGGCCGAAGAGCGGATTCTGGATTGTTTGATTCCAACCTCAGAAGATGAGGACGAAGTGACATCGGAATCGATGGAAAATACCCGGCAAAAATTTCGTAAAAAATTGCGCGAAGGTGACCTGGATGAACGGGACATTGAGGTGGAGGTGAATGCCGCCCCCATTGGGGTGGAGATTATGGCACCACCGGGTATGGAGGAAATGACCAATCAGTTACAAGGCATGTTCCAAAATTTATCTGGCAGCCGGAAAAAAACACGCACGTTAAAAATCAAAGTCGCCAAGGTCGTTTTAAAAGAAGAAGAAGCCGCACGTTTGGTTAATGAAGATGATATCAAACAATCAGCCTTAGAAGCGGTTGAGCAGTATGGTATTGTTTTTATTGATGAAATTGACAAAGTGGCGAAGCGTTCTGACCATGGTGGGCCGGATGTATCGCGGGAAGGCGTGCAGCGGGACTTATTGCCTCTGGTTGAAGGCTGCACGGTCTCAACCAAACACGGGATGGTGAAAACGGATCATATTTTATTCATTGCTTCCGGGGCTTTTCATATTGCCAAACCCTCTGATTTGATCCCCGAGCTACAGGGGCGTTTACCGATTCGGGTTGAATTGGAAGCGTTGGGGATTGACGAATTCGTGCGTATTTTGACCGAACCTGATGCGTCTTTAACCGAACAATATGCGGCACTCATGACGACGGAAGGGATTCAGTTAGAATTCACCCCCGGTGGCATTAAAAAGGTCGCGAACTTCGCTTGGCAGGTGAATGAAAGCACTGAAAATATCGGGGCCAGACGCTTACACACCTTACTCGAACGTTTGTTGGAAAGCCTGTCGTTTGAAGCCACTGATCGCACCGAGAAAACTGTGGTGATTGATGCAGCGTATGTTGAAAAAGAACTTTCAGAGTTGGCCATGGATGAAGATCTCAGCCGCTATATTCTTTAACCCAAGGGGTTTATCATGTCTAGCCATATTCCTACAGAAATTAACTTACACCAAAAATCAAGAAAACTAGAAATTGTCTTTGCGGATGAACAGTTTGAATATACGTGTGAATATTTGCGTGTGCATTCACCCTCAGCAGAAGTGCAAGGCCATGGCGAAGGCCAGCAAGTGTTACAAGTCGGCAAAGAAGATGTTGGCATTGAGAATATCGAACAGGTGGGTAATTATGCCATTTGTTTGTATTTTGATGACGGCCACAGCACCGGTATTTATACTTGGTCAAACCTTTATGAATTGGGTAAAAACATGGCATTGAATTGGAATAAATATTTACAGGCATTGGCGGAAGCAGGGCATACGAGGGCGGAAAACCGCATAGAAAGTTAAACGACGATGACAAAACCGGATCACAAAACCCACAATACGACCCATTTTGGCTTTCAAGAAGTGCCTGAAAATGAAAAAGCCGCGATGGTTTCAGGCGTGTTTGATTCCGTTGCCAAACAATATGATTTGATGAACGATCTCATGTCTTTTGGCGTGCACCGTTTGTGGAAGCGTTTTGCGATTGATTTATTGGGCCCACAAAAAGGCCATCAGGTCTTAGATTTGGCCGGTGGTACGGGCGATTTGGCCAAGCGTTTGTCGCCCATTGTCGGCCCCACTGGGCAGGTTGTGTTATGTGACATTAATGGCTCTATGCTGCAAGTTGGCCGAGATCGTTTGATTGATCAAGGTGTGCTCGGGAATGTCCAATATGTTCAGGGCGATGCCCAATATTTGCCCTTTCCTGAGGCTTCGTTTGATCGCGTTAGCATTGCGTTTGGTTTGCGCAATGTGACGGATAAAGCGCTGGCTTTGGCCGCGATGTTTCGGGTCTTAAAACCGGGCGGGCGGCTGTTGATTTTGGAATTTTCGAAACCGGTTGTGCCAGGCTTGGGCAAAATTTATGACCAATATTCTTTTTCAATCTTGCCGAAATTGGGTCAATGGATCGCGAATGACGCAGACAGTTATCGTTATCTGGCGGAGTCGATTCGGATGCACCCGGATCAAACCACGCTGAAACAAATGATGGAGACTGCGGGTTTTGAACAAACGGATTTTTTTAATATGACGGGTGGCATTGTTGCGGCTCATCGAGGGATAAAGCTGTCAGCTTGAATAGATGCCCCGTGTTACTTACCGCTGCGCTGGAGCGCAGTGTGAATCAGTTGTTGGCGTTAGATGTGCATACGCCACAGCGTTTGGCGCAACTGCAAGATAAAGTCATTGGTCTGCATTGGACGGATCTGAATGTGTCCTTTTATTTTTTACCGACGCGAGACCGTGTGATGGTGTTGAATGCTTATGATGGTGAGCCGGATGCGATGTTAACCGGCACCGTGGGTGCGTTCATTCGGCGCCAGGCGGCGGCGGATAAAACGCAGGCTTTGTTTCAAGGCGAGATTGACCTGTGCGGGAACACACAGGTCGGTGAGCAGTTTAATCGCTTATTGGTTGATCTGAATATCGATTGGGAAGCGCATTTGTCGCATCTGATGGGCGATGTGGCGGCACATCAAATTGGCCGGGTGGCCAAAACGGGGCTGCAATGGTTGGCTAAGGTGCGCGATAAACTGGTGGCCGATACCACCGAATACCTACAAGAAGAAAAACGCATAACCCCAACCAAAGTCGAAGTGGATGCGTTTAATCAGCAAGTGGATGAGCTCAGGGATGGCGTGGCGCGGTTACAGGCACGCATTCAACGATTATGATCAGAATACGGCAAGTGCTTCGTTTGATGTACATCAATTGGGTGTTGGTTCGGCATGGCCTCGATGAGGTCATTCTGACCACCCATTTGTTCCGGCCGATTCGGTTTGTGCGTTATTTGATCCCGTGGTTATGGATTCGAAAAACCACCCCTCGGGGGCAACGCATTCGTTTGGCATTGCAAGATCTTGGCCCTATTTTTGTCAAATTTGGGCAGATTCTGTCGACCCGCAGAGATTTGTTGGCGGATGATATTGCCGATGAGTTAGCCCAGCTACAAGATAAGGTGTTGCCTTTTCCAAGCCACATTGCGCATACGATTATTCGCCAAGCGTATCGTCAAGAAGTCACCGATATTTTTCAGCAGTTAGATGCAGAACCGTTTGCCGCAGCGTCCATTGCGCAAGTCTATGGGGCGCACCTGCATGATGGGCAGGCGGTGATTGTGAAGGTCTTAAGGCCGAACATTGAGCGCGTGATCAAACGTGATATTGGGTTAATGTATATTATTGCGTATTTGGCGGAGCGTTATTGGAAACACGGGAAACGCCTGAGGCCACGTGAAGTCGTCCAGGAATTTGAAAAAACCATTTTTGATGAATTAGATTTGGTGCGGGAAGCGGCGAATGCCTCCCAGTTGCGGCGTAATTTTTTGCATTCTAAAGCGTTGTATATTCCTGAAGTTGTGTGGCCTTATACGCGCCAAAATGTGATGGTGATGGAGCGCATTTTTGGGACGCCGGTTGGCCAGATTGAAGAGCTCAAGCGCCAGGGGATTGACCTAAAAGTGCTGGGTGAACGCGGTGTTGACATTTTTTTTACCCAAGTTTTTCGGGACAATTTTTTTCATGCAGACATGCATCCTGGGAATATTTTTGTGGCCCCAGATGGGCAATATATTGCGGTCGATTTTGGCATCGTCGGGACGTTAAACAGCTCGGATAAGCAGTATTTGGCGGAAAATTTTTTGGCGTTTTTCAATCGGGATTATCGCCGCGTTGCTGAGTTACATGTGGCTTCAGGCTGGGTGCCTGCAAGCACTCGCATCGACGAATTTGAATCGGCCATTCGGACGGTGTGTGAACCCATTTTCGAAAAACCGTTGCGAGATATTTCCTTTGGTCATTTTTTATTGCGTTTGTTTCAAACCGCGCGTCGTTTTGATATGGAAGTGCAGCCACAGTTAGTTCTGTTACAAAAAACCTTCTTGAATATCGAAGGCCTAGGCCGACAGTTATATCCCGATCTGGATTTGTGGTCGACTGCCAAACCTTTTTTAGAGCAATGGATGAAGCAGCAAATTGGCCCGCGGGCTTTTTTGGATAAATTAAAGCTGGAGGCCGCGACGTGGGCAGAGATGATGCCCGAGCTGCCGAGGTTGTATCACGAATTTTTGAAGCAGGGCGCGCGGCAAGATCGCGAACCTCAAGCAAAGCACCAATTGGCCTTACGCCAAGATTTACAGCGATATCATCGCAGCAGTGTTTTGGCCGTGGTGGGGGGGGCGTTATTGGTGACCGCCGGGGTGACGTTACCGGTGCACACAACGTTTGCATGGTTTGACGGTTTGCCCCTGGTGTCTTTGTTATTGGGCAGTCTTGCGGGAGTGTGTTTACTCATGGCCTGCAAGCGTGAGTGAGGAAAAATCACTGTGGCAGAAAAAGGACGTCCTGTCCCCCTCTGGATTTTCTGCCACAATGAATGAGGAAGGGTGGATTCCTCAAGGACAAGTCTAATGCTGAATAACTTAACTCTGCCTGAATGCTGAAACAACGCGGCTTTACGTTATTGGAGCTGGTGTTAAGCTTGGCCATTATTGGCTTATTGGCGGGGCTGGCCGCTCCTCGATTGTCGAGTATTCATACCGTGGTTGATGTGCGTGGGTTTGTGGATAATCTGCGCGCGGCGATTCGGTATGCACAAAAAAATTCCATGAGTAGTGAGTGTGATACGTTGGTGACGGTGGATGCCTCAGGGTATGCCGTGAGCCAATGGCCGGTGTGTCAGCCAAGCGATCATCAAGCGGCAACCGTGGTTATCGCACACCCCAGCCAGCCCGAACCATTACAAGCATCTTTACCGAATCAGGCCACCTTATCCGGGCGTGCGGTATTTTACTATGACCGCGCTGGCGTACCGCGTGAGCCGATTAATGGCGATGCCATTGCCCGTGCTCTGGTGCTCAGCATCGGTGATCATCAGGTCATTATTGAACCGACCACAGGGTTTGTGCATGCACCTTAAACGTTTATTGGGCGCAACGTTAATTGAGGTCGTGATTTCGATTGTGGTGATTGCTGTGGGCGTGACGGGGGTGTTTTCGGTGTTTATTCAAACAGCCAAACGTGCCTCGGAGCCGGTGATACTGGTGCAAGCACAAAACATTGCACAAGCGTATTTGGATGAAATTTTACAGCAGGCGTTTAACCCTCAAGCGGATACGGGCAGGCGGGAAGATTTTAACGATGTGGGCGATTATGCCGGTTTGAGTGACCAAGCGGGGCCGTTTGATCGGTTTGGCAATGCGATCTCGGCGTTAGCAGGATACAACGTTAATGTGGCGGTGACTGATGCGGTGTTGAATGGGGTGAATAGCCGACGTATTGCGGTGACAGTGACGCATGATAGTTGGGCGATTCCTGCGGGGTTTAGTCAGTCGGTGGTTTTGGTGGCGCACAAAACGGGGGGTTAAGCATGCGCAAAAAAGAGGCAGGTTTCACCTTGATCGAGGTGGTGTTGGTGATCGTGATTACGGGCCTGCTTGCGAGTGTTGCTGGCCGCATGATGAGCGTCGCGTTTAGCACCTATTTTGAGGTCGGCAACCAATCTTCGCTGCTGGATAATGCGGACATTGTCCGGCGTCGATTGGGGTTGGATCTGCGCCAGGCATTGCCAAATAGTGTGCGCATTGGGTGTCAAAATCGCTGCCTTGAATTGATGCATATCAAGGATTCGGGTCGTTATCGAGCGGCAACCAACAGTACGGAGGATATTTTAGCCTTTGGGGTGTTGGATAGCCGTTTTGAGCTGATGGGGTTGTTGCAGCAGACGGTCGGTGCACATTCGATTAGAACGGGCAATGGTGTGAATGATTGCCGCGATAATCAAGCGGATTGTTTGGTGGTATTGAATACCGGTGTGGGCGCGCAAGATGTGTATCAAGGGGGTAATCGCGCCACCATTACGGATTTGTTGCCGACGAATGACCCAACCCATCTTCAGTTTGTGCCCAGGGTGTTGCCCGCGCCGTCACCCGCACAGCACTTTTATGTGGTGGATACGCCCATCACCTATATTTGTGATGTTAATGCGGCCACCTTGCGACGTTATGATGGGTACCGTATACAGCGTAATCAAAGCGACGTTGATAGCCATAATGAGCTGTTAACGCAGGGTGCTTCGGACAGTTTATTATCCAATCAGATACAGGCTTGTGAATTTCGTTTTCAACCGGGGGATACGGTGACCGGCGGTATCGTTATGCTGGAAATACGCTTGGGGAATGCGGCCCAAACGTATCCTCTGTTTGCCCAAATAGCGTTGGACGCTGTGCCATGAATAGGCGCGGTTTTTCCTTGTTGAGTTCCATTATTATTGTGTTGGTGTTGGCCAGTTTGGCCGCTTATATGGTGCGTTTATCGGGGCTCATGCAGATGAATACAACCCTGAGTGTGCAATCGGCACGGGCGCATTATGCCGCCATCAGTGCCTTGGCGTGGGTCAAAGCCAATGTGCAACAACAAGCGGGGAGCCTGTGTAATGGCAGCGGTGTGAATTGTTGTACGCGTTTACTCGGGCCACAATTGCCGATTGAAAGTTTTACCATCGTGGTGGATCGCTGTCGTGTACAAAGCCAGAATGAAACCGGCATACCTTATGATGCCTTTAATGTGACCGTCAGTGCCAGTCGTGGGCGTTTTGGGCAATCCGGTTTTGTGTCAAAACAGTTGCGGGGGGTGTTTTTTAACCCGCCGCAGTAAAACCTTCAGGCGTTAATCTGCACTTAATTGCTGTTCTAGGGTTTCCAGTAATTCGCTGGTTTCCAACCAATCGGTTTCCGTGGCGGTGAGTTTATCCTCTAGGGTGGTTTGTTGTTGCAGTAATTGCATGAGCTGGGCTTTTTGGTCGGCCTCATACAACTCCGGTGCACTTAGTTGCTGTTCGAAGGCGGTTTTTTCGGTCTGTAATTGGTGGAGCTTTTTATCTAACTGTTTGATGCGTTTTTTTAACGGTTGCTGTTGCTGTCGAAGTTGCGCTTTTTCTTGGCGCTGTTGTTTTTTCAAGGACGGCTCAGTGTTGTTATTGGGGTCAGATTCTCGTGTTCTTAACCAGTGTTGATAATCGGCTAAATCGCCGTCATAACGTGTGATGCATTGGTCGCTGACCAAATAAAATTGGTCGGTGACGCTTTCGAGTAAAAAGCGATCATGTGAGACGATGATCATGCCACCGGCGTAATCTTGCAGGGCGAGGTTGATGGCATGGCGCATTTCAATGTCGAGGTGGTTGGTGGGCTCATCTAGCAGTAATAGATGGGGTTTTTGGTAAATCAGCAGGGCCAGTACCAAGCGGGCTTTTTCACCGCCGGATAGATGCCCAATGTCGGTATACGCTTTGTCGCCTTGGAAACCATAGCGGCCGAGGTAATCTCGAACCGTTTGTTCTGAGGCGGCGGCATCTAAGGCTTGTAATGCGGCGAAGGCATGTTCGTATTGGCCCACTTGTTCGAGTTGATGTTGTGCAAAATAACCAATCACGAGGTTGGGGTCTGCGTGTAATTGGCCGTTGCTGGGGGCGATTTCCCCGGCAATGAGTTTGATCAATGTGGATTTGCCCGCACCATTAGGCCCCAATAAACCAATCCGATCCCCTGCGTGCAACATCAGGCGAATGTCTCGCAGAATGGTGGTGTCAGCGTAACCGGCTGAGATGTTATCCAAATCCACCAGTGGGCTGGGCATCTGTTCGGGGCATAAAAAGCGCAGTTGCAGCGTGCTGTCGACTTGGGCCATGGAAATGCTTTGCATGCGGGTGAGGGCTTTGATGCGGCTTTGGACTTGTTTGGCTTTGGTGGCTTTGGCGCGGAAACGATCCACAAACGATTGGATGTGCGCGCGTTCCCGTTGTTGCCGCTCGAAGAGGGCTTGTTGCCCGGCCAAACGTGCGGCGCGTTTTTGTTCGAAGGTGCTGTAATTGCCGGGGTATAGCGTCATGTTTTGCTGTTCAATATGCAGCGTGTGGGAAATCAGGTTATCCAGAAATAAGCGATCATGTGAAATCAGCAGTAATGTGCCGGTATAACGCTGTAACCATTGTTCGAGCCAAATGACCGTGTCTAAATCCAAATGGTTGGTGGGTTCGTCCAGGAGCAGGAGGTCGGAAGGTTGTAATAACGCACGTGCAAGGTTTAAACGCATGCGCCAACCACCGGAAAATTGTTGCACGGGTTGCTGTTGTTCGGTGTCACTAAAACCCAAGCCTGCGAGCAGTTTACTCGCGCGGTTGCCGATGTTGTAACCGTCAATGGCGTCTAGATCCGCATGCAAATGGGCTAAGCGGGTGCCTTCATTGGGGTCGCACTGATCTAACGCCAGTTGTATGCGGCGGTAATCGGGGTCGCCGTCGATGACGTAGGCTAACGCCGCTTGGGGTAGCCCCAGTGTTTCCTGGGTGACATGGCTAATGCGCCAGTCAGGGGGGTACGTGACGCTGCCATGGTCAGCGCTGAGTTGCTGTAAAATGGCGGCAAATAGGCTGGATTTACCGGTGCCATTACGCCCCGCAATGCCCACTTTTTGGCCGGGGTGAATTTGTAAATCGGCATGATGAAAGAGTAAATGTTCACCACGGCGTAACGCAAAATTTTGAAAATGCAGCATGAATTTGAATGTCGATGACCTATCGGAGGCGTATTTTTACCTGTTTTCCTGGATAAATCAAAGTCTGAGTTAGTCTGGTGTGGCCATATGCTATGGTATGAAACCATGGGTGGTGACGAGATGAAAAAATGATGGCAGGAACATTTTGGTTGAAACATGGGTTTGGCTGTATTTGCTGGAGTGCGTTGGCGCTGAGTGTGTTGTTGCTTGTGGGGGGTGTTTTTCAATCCGCTTGGGGGGTGGGTTTTATGTCGGCACAAGGCGGTGTGTTAGGCCTAACCTTGGTGGCGATGTGGAGTTTGCGCCAGCAGGAGTCGGCATTGATGACACGGGCATTAACACAAGCGAACGAGCTTAGGCCGGATTTATCACAACCGTTGGTGCACCGTGTCGAGTTGTTTTTGCAGCAGGTTGTGTCGGAGTGTGCGTCCAAACAAGCGAATATCCAAAGCATGATGCATGAGGTGAATACGTTAGTTGACCGCTTAGGGCGGCATACCGCCACCATGGAAAGAGATTTAGATGCTTATGGCAAAGATATGGACAATATTCGCCAAGCGTTGGATGCCTTATATACCCTGGTTTTTGGGTTAGCCAGTACAGCATCGGCGTCTTCTGAATCGATCAAAGGCACACAAGAAGAAGCCGAAAGTGGTCGCGCCGTGATGACCCGTAGCATTGGAGCGATTGATGTGTTGACCACCGAAGTGAGGAACGCCAGTGGTGTGCTGGATGAATTAAATGAAAGTAGCCAAAATATTTCCATTGTGGTGGAAGTGATTACGAGCATTACAGAACAGACCAATTTATTGGCCTTGAATGCGGCGATTGAGGCGGCCCGAGCGGGGGAGCAAGGGCGTGGGTTTGCGGTGGTGGCAGAAGAAGTGCGTAATTTGGCAAAAAAGACGATTGAATCAACCGCCCGCATTTCAGACATTGTGCATTCTTTACAGGTGTGCGTACAAAAAACGCGTGACACCATGATCACGAGCCATGAAAAGGCCAATTCGTGTGAGCAAATGGTGCAAGAAGCGTGTGTGTGTTTTTCCAGTATCACCGATGCGGTCGGTCATGTGGGTGAGGCGAATGATGGCATTGCGAGTAATGCCCATGATCAAAGCTTAAAAATCGAAGATATCAATCGAGAAGTGGATAATATGGCGATCATTGGCAACGATATGCTGAGTTTATCTCAAAGTATTCATCAGGACTGTCAGCGTTTGGGCACCTTGGTTGAGCAAATACGGTGTGCTGTTTGAGCCGCATGTGTTGACGGGGCGATGGGGGGCCGTGCTGATGCTGGTGTGTGTCAGCAGCGCCACGATGGTCGGGGTTATTTTTGCCTTGAGTGTGACGCTTTTTTTGCAAGCGCCGCAGCAATGGGGCATGCCCCTTGGTTTAAGTTTAGTTGTTGGTTTGATTTTGCTGCTGCTGGTGATGGGTTACCGTTGGGTAAGGTGTCGATGGTTCGGGCCGCAGCAGGCCGATTTGGCTTCATTGGCACAAGCCAAAGTGTGGTTACAAACCGGGCAAACGCAAGCCGCGTGTGATGTGTTAATGCCATTGGCCCGCTTGGGTTGTGCCGATGCGCAGATACTGCTGGGTCGTCTGTATTTAAAAGGGCATGGGGTTAAGCGGGACTATGCGGCAGCCTATGGCTGGCTGAAAGCGGCCAAGCGTTATCCCGAAGCGCAAAATTTGTTGGGTGTGATACACCAAAACGGTTATTTGGGGCAAAAAAAACTGTCGGCGGCTTTTCGCTGGTATCGGCGTTCGGCGAGGCAAGGTTTGGCAGCCGCACAAAATCATTTGGGTTTTTTGTATCTTGTTGGCCTGGGGGTTTTGCACAATGAACATGAAGCCTATGCTTGGTTTCATAAAGCCGCGCAACAAGGTTGGCTGGATGCACAGTTGAATCTTGCGTTTATGGCTTATTATGGCCCCGGTATCTTACAACAAACGCCCTCTTTCAAAGGGTATCGACAAAGCCTTGAAAAAAGCCCCCAGAGCGAGGCTGTGTTTGATTTTTTATACCCCGAGGCACGCGCACAAAATTATTCTGAAGCTTATCAATGGTACAAAACCGTTGCCGATACAGGCCATGCCATGGCCCAATATTCGGTGGGTCTGATGACCGAGTTGGGGCAAGGGGTGGTGCGGGATGTGAAACAAGCGGAATTTTGGTATCTACAAGCGGGGTTACAGCACTACCCACCGGCCATTGAGGCGTTGATTGAGCTCTATCAAGACCAATCCCGTGTGTTTAATGAAGACCACATTGAGCACTATCTGAAGGCTTTTCAATATCAACAGCACGCGCAACCGTGCCCCATTTGCGACGCTGAGATTCGGTTGCAATGGCCGACGTTACGCACGGTGATTGAGTGTCCTCGGTGTGCGCACGTTAGCCGGATTCAGCAATGTGGTGGGCGCGTGGTTTTGGGGGCGGTTGAAAGTAAAAAGGGGCCCAACGTGGCGTGCGAGCGTATCGTGTTGGCTTGTCCAAAATGCCACCAAAAAATGCGTTTGCCGAAACCGACACAGGCACAACGTTTAGTCTGTGTCGGTTGTCAGCAGTCCTTGCGGGTTTTGCTTGAGCGTGAGCATGTGGTGCTGGCCATCGTTTCGGGGCTTGTGCGCACGCATGTCCCGCCGAATCCTAAACCTTGGTATGATGTTCTGGCGTTGCCTGTGGGGGCGTCATTGACCCAAGTTAAACAGGCGAGAAAACGTCTGATGCAGCAGTATCATCCCGATAAAGTGGCGCATTTGGATGTGCAGAAACAGGCCATCGCTGAAGCGAAAAGTAAGCAAATTAATGTGGCTTATCAGAAATTGGCGGTTTTATTGTCTTCTGTGCACTCGGGCTAAGGTGGTGTGTGATGAGGGGCTTATTCGGTTTTTTCTAGGTCGTTAAGGTTGATTAGAATTTGGTTTTTTCGGCTGAGTAAATCCACCAAAACAAATGCGCGTTGCTCGGATGAGGTGGCGCGAAAGACTGCGTGCAGGCCTTTTAAGCCGCCCGAGGTGATGGCCACTGGATCACCGGATTGAAACACCGGTTTTTGGGTCAAGTCGATGAGGCCGGAGGGGTTTTCTTGGGTGCGAATGGCATCAACGATATGCGCGGGAATGGGGGTGGGTTGTGAGCCAAATTTAACTAAGTCATTCACCCCTCTGGTGGAGCGGATGCTCGACCAATTATCGTCTTGACTCAGTTTGATGAAGAGATAACGCGAGAATAACGGGTGAATGACTTCCCGCCATTGTTTGGATTGTCGTTTGATTTCTACGCAGCGGGGTAGATAGATGGTGAAGCCTTGTCGTTCTAAATTTTGTGTGGCATGTTCTTCATTTTTGGGTTTTGAATAGACTAAATACCATTGCTTTTCATCCATATAGGTTCCTTTGGGCGCGGTCATTTTTTTTTTGGTTTGGCGCAGCCTAGCATATTTGTTAGCCCATCATAAATGTTAAATAAGGCGATTATTGTTGTGGTGTTGTTGGCATATGATTAAGGTTGGTCGGTTCCTGAGGCGATGATTCTCTGTTATCGCGTGGGCTTAATCGGCGGAGTCACCAATGTGTGAACTCGGTCAAAGATTTTTTCCAATAATTGTCGCGGACCGGTCAAAGTAATTGACATCTAACATAATGGTGGCGTCCATACGAATAGTGGTGTGCCGAATAAAGCCTTTGCTTTGATGGTCGATGGGGGGACATTCAATGGTTTTACACTTGAAGGGATTGGTTTGGTGCGTGCCGGTAAAGTGTTTTACCGCGCGTTGACACAGTACTTAACCCAAACCAGTCATTTTGTTGATGCGTTTAATGTGCTCAATCAATCGTGTTCCGATTTGGTGGGTTCAAGCGGCGTGACGGCGGATACCTGTCAGCAAGTATCGGATGCATTGCTGGCCGTAGAAATGCATAAAAAGCCTTGTTTTACACCACCAGAACCCACGCTTGAATTATGTGCTGAGGGTGAAGCGGTGAATCTTTTATTTCAAGATAATCTGGAAAACATTAATTTGGGACAATGGGCCGTTTCTGGCGGCAGTATAAAGCATTGGACCGGAGGTCAGGGTAATCCAGATATTCATTATCAAGTTGCGCCGCGTAATAGCGCGTTTCATTTATTGGGTGACAATCTGAGTGTTGTTGCTGATTCATCGGTAGAGCTTGCGCAGGGCTTACCACTACCCGCGAATGCGAGATTACAATTTGAGCATTTTTATGACATTGAGGCCACGTATGATGGCGGTGTCATTGAGTTTTCTAAGGACGATGGCCAGACTTGGCTGGATGCCGGTCATCTGATTTCGAAGGGGCGGGGGTATGTGACGAGTATCGATGTTAATTATGATAACCCATTAGCAGGCAGGCCTTTACCGGGAAAGCCCCAGATTATGCGAGTACGCAACTGGATTTGTCAACGCTTGAGGGGGAGGTGGTGAAATTCCGGTGGCGCTTAGGGACGGATACGATTATTGGAAAAGATGGCTGGTATATCGATGATGTGAACGTTTATAGCTGCGGTGTCACTCAGGATACACCCACGGATGATTCAATCGGTGTTGGATCGCTTATTATGATTATTATGAGCAATTTACAAGGGTATGAAAAAATGAATTTTAACAAATTATTAATAGGTATCATCTTGATGGGGTTTGGTTTTCCGAGTGTGGCCGTTGAGCCAACAGAGTCAGTCAAATTGTCAAAGATAAATGTGAATGCGAAAGGCAATAGAATTTACTTCAGAACGGAGAGCCCAAGTGGTTGGGGGATTAAGTCTTGCCCTAATGCGACTTATGTCTTCATCGATTACTCAGAATCTGCGAGCTATAAAGCACTTTACTCGACAGCATTGGCTGCAAAATTAACCGGGCAACCTGTGTCCTTTACTGGAGACTGTATCTCGTCCCAGTATTTCAAAGCATTTTATGTTGTTTTGTGATGATGTGCGTGTGATTTTTCGCTGTGCTTGAGTGCAGCATTTTTTTGTCGTGTTTGGTCTTCCTGTTATGGGCATTAGCGCAACATTTGATCCAAAAGATGTCTGGCTGAATGTGTCAGCGTCTCTGCTATACTACTAAAATTATGGGTAGTGGGGTTGAATGATGTGATGAATGTGCGGGATGTGGACGTTCGTTTAGTCTCGGTAGTGGTGGGTTTTGCGCTAACTTTTTGGGTTATTTACGTTGATTCAACAGTGAATACCGATGGGTTTACCTATCTTAATGCCGCCCAACTGTTTGCGCTGGGTGAATGGCAGAAAGGTTATGCGCTTTATCCGTGGCCGCTGTATAGTTTAACCATTGCAGGCGTTCATTTTGTTACCCACTTGTCTCTGGAAAATAGTGCTTATTTTCTAAATTATCTATTTTTCTCCCTATCGGTTTATTTTTTCCTATCTATTGTTAAAGCGTTTTCTGATGATCGGGCCGTCTTGGTCATTGCTGCGATTGTCATCTTGGTTCATCCTGAATTTAACGAAGCTAGAGCGGATGTGTATCGTGATTGTGGATATTGGGCCTTTTTTCTAGGCGCAATTTATTATTTCATACAGTTTTACTTAAGTGGCAAGCTGTCAAGTGCGCTGAGTTGGAGCATCATGATTATTATTGCACTCTTGTTTAGGGTGGAAGGTATTGTGGTTGCAATGTTATTACCGGTGACGTTATTCTTACGCGATGAGACCCATTTAAAGGTTAAATTTCGTTTAGTGGCGATGAGTTATTCGGTTTTTGTCGGCCTTGGTCTGCTGGCTGTGCTCTGGAGCTTGGTTGATGCAGGATTTTCTGAGCATTCTTTTGGGCGGTTGCTTGAGCCTTTGAGCAGAGGCAGCGCACTGATTAATGGGTCAACGCTGGAAGTACGGACTAACATGTTGGAAAAACATGTGGTTGGTGACATGGGCAGTGACTATTTATATATCCTGATGGCGGCAATTTTAGCGAGTATCTGTTTAGTTAAGATCAGTTCGGCGATGGGCATTGCGTTATTGGCATTAACCGTCAATGCAATTTGTACCAAAAACCCCGTGCTACAAGGCAAATTACGGTATGTGTTTTGGGGGCTAATTGTTATTTACAGCATGATCATACTGGCATTCTTAGCGGGCAACTTTTTTCTGCAAGTGCGTTATGTGATTCCATTATCGCTGATTTTAGCCATGATCATCCCCTTTTCTATCGTTAAAATTTATCGTGTATGGGACGAAAGCGCAGGCAAGCAAAGGCAGGGCATTTTTTATTTCCTGTGCTTGATTGCGCTGTATATGTTCGGTGATATTTTGATTAAATCGGGTGCCGATAAAAGTTATCTGAAAGATGCAGGGCTTTGGGTGAATGCAAATATTCATGCACCAAAACGTATTTTATATAGTGATAAAATTATCAAGCACTATGCTGGCGAGATGAGTCCGAGCAATTATTCCTTCAATGGGGTGAAGGGTGTGTTAGATCGGCCCAATCATGGTGGTTTTGATTATGTTGTGTTGCGGGTTCGTCGAAAAATCGCGGGCAATCGCTCTAACGCTTTACTGAAACGGCTAGAGCAGTATGAAATTAAGCGGTTTGGGAATGAGGTCGGGGATATTGCCGTTGTTTATGACCTAACCTCAGAGAAGTAATTATTTTTTGCGCAAAATAAATCGACCCCTGTATGGGTTTGGGTATTTTTAGTTAAAATAGGAAACTAATAATAATGGATGATACAAAAAAAACAGTTTTGACTGAAGCGGTATATGCCCCTGCTTATTCTCATTATTTACCTCCTCAAGAGGATGAAATCGGCCTCAGAGATTTCTGGCGGGTTATGATGAGCCATAAAATGATGATTGGGGGGATTACGTTATTAACGACGATGAGTGCACTGATCTATGCTTTAGCGATTGAGCCGACGTATCGAGCTCAGGTTATTTTCTTTCCACCCTCAGTTGAAAACATACAACCTTTAAATGTACAAGTGGGGGCATATTCGGTAAGTGTAGAATCTGTCTATGCGGCTTTTAAGCGTAACTTGAATTCGCGCTCTGTCCAAAAAAAATTTTTCGAACAATATAAACTTGCCGATAGCCTTTATCCTAAACACGCGTTAAATGCCCCGATAGAAGAAATGGTCAAAAATTTTGCAGGATTACTGAATGTCAGTGAAGGTAAGGATAAAGCCATTTTGTTTTTAACGTTTGACTGGCAAGATGCGGCTGTTGCGTCAAAAGTCATTAATGATTATGCGGCGACAGTCAATACAGTGACGACAGATCAATTTGTGAATAATGTGACGTATTCTATCAATAGCCGTATTCTACACGCGGAAAGAGCCATTGCTTCTAAGCGCATGTTGGCTAAGCAGGAAAGGGAAGATTTTATCGCCCAACTTCGGGAAAATTCATTAATTGCGATCGCACTGGGTATGAATGATCGGGTGGATGTGAATAGTATGGATGTGAGCCGGGTTGTGCAAAGTGGCGACGATGCTGATGGTATCTCAGTGACGGAAACGTTGCTGTACTACCGGGGGGCTAAGGAACTGACTACCCAAGCTCGTGTCCTCAGTGAGCGAAAAAATGATGATGCGTTTACCAGCGGGTTGAGAAATTTACAAAAAAATATTGCTGTATTGCGCGCCATTAAAATTGATCGTGATCATGTAAAATCGGTTAACGTGGATCAGGCGGCTTACCCACCAACAACACCGATTAAACCGCAGAAAAAATTGATCGTTATTTTGGGTCTAATCTTAGGGGTCATCTTCGGGATGAGTGCTGCAGTGATGCGCAATACTGCAAAAAAACAAGCGCTAGAAAAAATATAACGCCTACCAGAAGCTGCCAATACATTTCTATATTGATATATCCCTATATAAGGCTGTTATGGCCTTTTGTTTGTGAGATTGTAATTGACAGCCGATTCAAACATGGATATATTGCGGCTTTAAGTGCTTACGCTTGTCATTGGCGGTAGCGTGCCTGAATAGTTTGTGTGGTGGTTTGAATGATAAAAGCTCTCGTTACTGGTGCTGATGGTTTTATTGGTTCTCACTTGACCGAAATGCTTGTCGCCAAAGGCTATAAAGTCAAAGCACTGTCTCAGTATAACTCGTTTAATAACTGGGGTTGGCTGGAAGACATTCATTGTAAAGATCAAATTGATGTTTTGACCGGCGATATTCGTGACCCTCACTATTGCCAACACATCGCTCAAGATGTGGATATTATCTTCCATTTAGCGGCATTGATTGCTATACCGTATTCTTATGTGGCACCAGACAGTTATGTTGATACCAATATTAAAGGCACACTGAATATTTGTCAGGCAGCAAAAGATCACGCGGGTATCCGGGTCATTCATACTTCAACCAGCGAAGTGTATGGGACGGCACAATACGTCCCGATTGATGAAAAACACCCCTTGCAGGCACAGTCACCTTATAGTGCCACGAAAATTGCAGCGGATGCGATGGCCATGAGTTTTTTTAATGCCTTTGAGTTGCCGGTTACGATTGCACGACCTTTTAATACCTATGGCCCAAGACAATCGGCACGAGCCGTCATCCCAACGATTATTACGCAGATCGCGAATGGTGTTGATGAAATTAAATTGGGTGACGTCAGCCCAACCCGCGATTTCAATTATGTTGACGATACGTGTCGAGGGTTTATTGCGTTAGCGGAATCGACTCAAAGTATTGGTGAGACGGTCAATATTGGTTCTGGGTCTGAGATTAGCATTGAAGATACTTTGTATCTTATTAAAAAATTAATGAATAGTGATGTCCGTTTTGTGATAGATGAGCAACGTATTCGCCCAGGGAAATCTGAGGTTTTTCGGTTATGTTGTGACAATACAAAAATTCAAAAATTGACCGGTTTTCAATCCCAGGTTGATATTAAAGCCGGCTTACAAAAAACGATTGATTGGATTATGCAGGCAGAGCATTTAAGCGCGTATAAAGCAGAAATCTATAATGTTTGATGACTTCGTATCTTTTGTACGAAGTTTATATGACACCGAAGCCTTTATCCCGCTGCATGCACCGCAGTTTCGGGGGAATGAAAAAAAATATTTATTAGAAACCATTGATTCAACCTTTGTGTCTAGTGTCGGCGAGTTTGTTGACCGTTTTGAGCAGTCTGTTGCAGATTATACGGGGGCAAAATATGCCATTGCCACGGTCAATGGGACAGCGGCATTACATATCGCCTTAAAGCTAGTGGGCGTTGAGGAAGAGACGGAGGTGATTACACAGTCATTGTCTTTTGTCGCCACCTCTAATGCTATTCGTTATTGTGGTGCCAGCCCTATTTTTGTCGATGTTGAACAGTCAACTTTGGGCTTGTCACCCAACAGCCTGAAAGAATTTCTGCAAGAAAATGCAGAGATAAGGGATGATGGCTGTTGCTGGAATAAAAAAAGCCAGAAAAAAATCAGTGCCTGCGTGCCGATGCACACCTTCGGTTTTGCGGCTGATTTGGATGCCATTCGATTGGTTTGTGATGAATATCAGATTGTATTGGTTGAAGATGCTGCTGAGTCACTCGGGAGTTTATATAAAGGCCAACAGACCGGCACAATAGGGAAAACTGCGGCGATTAGTTTTAATGGTAATAAAATTATTACCACCGGTGGCGGGGGTATGATTCTGACCAATGATGCGGCGCTGGCTAAACGTGCAAAGCATATTACCACAACCGCAAAAATTCCCCATCAATGGGTGTTTGACCATGATGAAGTTGGGTTTAATTATCGCTTGCCTAATCTGAATGCCGCTTTAGGCGTCGCTCAAATGGAGGCCTTGCCAGGTTATCTAAAAAATAAGCGACAGTTAGCCGACATGTATCAGCAATGGGGAGATGCGCATGGTTTTCAGTTTTTTAGGGAACCGGAGGGGACATGCTCAAATTACTGGCTCAATGTGGTGGTGACGGAGAACCTGAAACAAAGAGATAGGATGTTGCAGCAAACGAATGCAAACAATGTCATGACCCGGCCTGCCTGGAAACCCTTACATTTACTCAAGCATAATGTGCATTGTCAAACGTCCAATTTATCGAATACGTTATCTCTGTATGAGCGCTTGGTGAATGTGCCAAGTAGTCCACCCGGTGAAAAATAAACTCGTTTTAGTGGGGGCTGGGGGGCATTGCCGGTCGTGTATTGATGTGATCGAGCAAGCAGGCCAATACGATATTGTCGGCTTGTTGGATAATGTTAAACCCGTTGGTCAGAGCATCTTCAATTATAAGATTATTGGTGCGGATAGCGACATAGAGACCTATATACGAAACAAATGTTCATTTTTAGTGACAATAGGGCAAATTAAAACCAGTAAACCGAGGCAGCGGGTCTATGATGCCTTGAAAATGCAGGGCGCTTTAATCGCGACGGTTATCTCGCCGAGAGCGTATGTGTCTCAGCATGCGCAGATAGAGATGGGGACGATTGTTATGCATGATGCCCTGGTGAATGCGGGTAGTACGGTGGGTGAAAATTGTATTGTGAACTCGAAAGCTTTGATTGAGCATGATGTGACGGTGGAGAAGCATTCTCATATTTCCACAGCGGCTGTTGTCAATGGTGGCGTTCATGTCAAACAAGGCACATTTTTTGGCAGTAATGCGGTGAGTAAAGAATATGTGAACACGGAGGTGGGTGGATTCGTGAAAGCCGGTTCAATATTTAAAGGCGCAGGTTGAGCGATTCGTGAAGGCAAAAAAAATAGCATTTTTAACGACCATTTTCCCCATGGACAGGCGTTATCTGGAGGATTTTTTTTTATCGCTTTGTCGGCAATCGTATCAAGCTTTTGATGTGGTTATTTTGAATGATGGTTATGATGATTTAGCTCACTTTAGATCAAAATATTCGAACTTAAATATTGTAGAAATAGTCTATCGTGGGACCATTGCCGAGAATCGCCAGCATGCGATTAATTATGTTAAGCAGCATTTTTATGATGTCGTGATTTTTGGGGATAGTGATGATTATTTTTCTGAAAATAGAGTTGAAAAGGTTATTCAGCTGTTAGATGAGAATGACATCGTTGTTAACGATATTAGTTTGTTTGCGGATACGGGGGTTTTTGAGCCGGCGTATATTGCCCATCGGGTCGAGAATAATGTGCAGGTGGATATCCAATTTATCCAAAATAAGAATATCTTTGGCCTGTCTAATACGGCATTGAATTTGGAGATCATGGATACAGTCCATCTCCCGGCTGAGTTAATTGCGGTTGATTGGTTTTTGTTCATGACATTAATGATGGCGAGGCCGATAAAAGCCTTATTTACCTCGGATACACAGACATATTACCGGCAATATATCGATAACACGGTTGGGTTAAAGCGCTTGACGCAGGATGCCTATGAGCATGGCCTAAGCGTAAAAGAAATACATTATAGGCTGCTTTCATCCTTGGATGATCGCTACCATAAGCTGTGGAATGAAATTAAAGTGCTTCAGAAAAAAAACATGAGTGATCAATACATTCAAATGCTGAATGCTAACATTGACTACCCTTTGTGGTGGGAAAATATTAAATGAGTGTAAGAATAATGAAGTTAACTGATAAAAAACAAGTTCATAATTATTGTAAGCCGTATATTATTGCCGAGTTAGGGTCAAATCATAATGGCGATATGGCATTAGCGAAAAAATTGATTGTTGAAGCAAAAGCGGCGGGTGCCGATTGTGTGAAGTTCCAGAGTTGGACTAAAGAGACGATTTTTTCAAAGGGTAAATATACGGATAATTTTTTTCTGGAAGATGATTATCGGGATCGGCAGGATTATACGCTTGAAGAGGTTGTTGATGAATACTCTATCTCGGAAAATGAATTATTAGAAATGAAAAAATTTGCTGACAGTGTCGGCATTGATTGTGTTTCTACCCCGTTTAGTCGGCCAGAGGTGGATTTTTTAGTCGATAAGATGCAAGCGCCATTTATAAAAGTGGCATCTATGGATTTAAATAATTATCCATTCATAGAATATATTGCAAAGAAAAATAAGACGATTGTCCTTTCTACTGGCTTGAGTGAATTGAGTGAAATTGATCGAGCGGTAAAAACAATCGAAAATGTGGGTAATTTGAGTATTATTATTTTGCATTGTGTGTCAACGTACCCACCCGTGGATACAGACGTTAATCTTAATAATATTAAGACGTTGATGAATAATTACCCAGATTATCCCGTCGGTTTTTCAGATCATACCATCGGCACTGCGATTCCCTTGGCGGCGGTTGCATTGGGTGCTTGTGTGATTGAAAAACATTTTACCTTAGATAAAGAGATGCCAGGTTGGGATCATAAAGTGTCTGCCACGTCTGAAGAAATGCAATATATTGTTGAAAATGGGGCCAGAGTGTTTGATGCACTGGGTTCTTTTAGGATTACAGCGCCAGAAAGTGAGGACAAAAAAAGGGAATTCAGGCGCAGTATCGTGCTGACAAGAAAAATAACAAAGGGTGAAATTATTGGCGCTGACGATATTGATTATAAAAGGCCTGGTGGAGGGTTTAAACCCGAAATGACCGAGTATTTAATTGGTAGGACGGTTAACAAAGATTTGGAATTTGATCATGTTCTGCTATCGGAAGATATCGTGTAAGCATGGGGATGTGGGGGTTGATTTCACCTTCAAATAGGTCATTAAGTTATCTTGGCAGCAATTTTTTCATAGTGAATGCAGGGGGAGATTTTGCATAAACACTACGTATTAACAGAGACCAGTGATTTTCAAAGCATTGTGAAAGCGCTAGATGAGTTTGGGATGGGGGTTGTTGCCATTACTGACGGTGAAGGCGTCTTAAAAGGCATTGTTGCGGATGGCGATGTTAGGCGCGCTTTGCTCAATCGTAATTATGACATTAAAGACCTGATCAACACCAACCCAGAAGTGATGAATTATGGCGTCAGTCAAAGAGAGATTGTGGCCAGACTGAAAGACATAAAAAGAAGAAATATTCCGCTTGTTGATGAATGTGGACGCTTGAAAAACGTGTTTTGTTTAGAAGATGTAGAATTTGTTTCAAAAGACAATGTTGTTGTGATTATGGCGGGTGGGCTCGGCACTCGGCTGGGGGAGTTGACCAAAATGAAACCCAAGCCGATGTTACATTTGGCAGAAAAACCCATGCTACAGCATCTGATCGAAATGTTTAATGATCATGGATATAATAAATTTGTTATAAGCGTTAATTATAAAAAAGAAATTATCATGGATTACTTTGGGACGGGGGAGCGCCTAGGGGTTCATATACAGTATATTGAAGAAAATAAGCGTTTAGGTACGGCTGGTTCATTAAGTTTGCTAGACCCGGTGCCCAGCGCGCCTTTTTTTGTGATCAATGGGGATGTTTTAACGGCTTTAAATTTAGATGAATTGCTGAGATTTCATGAGGGGCGATCTTCGATTGCAACGATGTGTGTACGTCAATATAGTCATAAAGTGCCATTTGGTGTGGTTAAAATAAATGATGAAAATATAATAAGCCACATAGAAGAAAAACCTGTGTCAATGTATAGCATAAACGCAGGAATTTATATATTAAATCCAGACGTTGTTAGTTTTGTCCCTAAGGATGAATACCTTGATATGCCGTCGTTATTTGAAACCGTCATGGCGGCAGGGCATACCGCAAGTGTTTACCATGTGACGGATTACTGGATGGACATAGGGCGACCAAATGACTTTGAAGAAGCCAGTAGGGTTTTAAGTTATCGAAACCAAATGTGAAAAAATGAGGATTGTTAGTGGTGGCTAGTTCAAATAATAAAGTGGCTTTGATCACAGGTGTGACCGGGCAAGATGGGGCTTATCTAGCTGAATTTTTGTTGGATAAAGGGTATGAAGTGCACGGTATTAAACGTCGTACTTCATTATTTAATACAGATCGTATTGATCATCTTTATAATGATGAGCATAACGCCGATTGTCGATTTTTTCTGCACTTTGGTGATATGACCGATTCGATGAGTCTGGTGCGCGTGATACAGAAGGTGCAACCGGATGAGGTCTATAACCTGGCGGCACAATCACACGTTGCCGTCAGTTTTGAAGAGCCTGAGTATACGGCGAATTCAGACGCTTTAGGCGCGTTGCGGATACTGGAAGCCATTCGGATTTTGCAGTTGGAGAAAAAAACACGTTTTTATCAGGCGTCAACCTCTGAGCTTTATGGGTTGGTGCAGGAAGTGCCGCAAAAAGAAACCACGCCTTTTTACCCCAGAAGCCCTTATGCCGCAGCAAAACTCTATGCCTATTGGATTACCATCAATTACCGGGAAGCTTACGGTATTTATGCGTGTAATGGTATTTTGTTTAATCACGAAAGCCCCATTCGGGGGGAAACGTTTGTGACCCGTAAAATCACCCGAGGTTTGTCCCGGATTAAATTGGGGTTACTGGATCGTTTGTATCTCGGCAATCTGGAGGCGAAACGGGATTGGGGGCATGCGCGTGATTATATCGAATTGCAGTGGCTGATGTTGCAGCAGGATAAACCCGATGATTTTGTGATTGCCACGGGCGAGCAATATAGCGTCAGGGATTTTATTGAAGCGGCGGCGGCTGAGTTGGAGATGCAAATCAGGTGGGAAGGCGAGGGCGTTGACGAGAAAGGGTATGACCAAAAAGGTCATTGCATTATCTCAGTGGATACCGCCTATTTTCGGCCGACAGAGGTGGAAACCCTGTTAGGTGACCCGAGTAAAGCAAAAGCATTATTGAACTGGGAACCCAAAATCAGTTTTAAACAGTTAGTCGCAGAAATGGTTGCGGCCGATTATCAAGAGGCGAAATTTGATTTAAAAGTCGTTGCCGAGGGACATAAAGCCATGCGGAATTAGGCTGTATAAATTTAATGAGAGCTTTATATGCCGACTAAAATTGCGATCATTCCCGCCCGTGGCGGCTCAAAGCGGGTGCCGAGAAAAAATATTATAAATTTTTGTGGTCAACCAATGATTGCTTGGACGATTCAAGCCGCAGTAGAAAGTGGGTGCTTTAACAAAATTCTTGTGTCTACGGATGACCATGAAATTGCCGATGTGGCAAAAAAATATGGTGCCGAAGTGCCTTTTTTAAGGCAGGTAAGTGCCGATGATTACAGCCCGATCAGTGATGCAACCATCGCAGCTCTGAACCAGGCAGAAGTTTATTGGCAAGAAAAATATTCTATCGTTGTGCAGTTGATGGCAAATTGCCCTATTAGAAATGCGTGGGATATTCAAGATGCGGTTGAACGTTTTGAACAGCGTGAGGCAAATTTTCAAATTAGTTGTTTTAAATATGGTTGGATGAATCCTTGGTGGGCCGTGAAATTAAGTGTTGACGGTGTGCCTGAGCCGATTTTTCCTGAAGCAATGACAAAGCGCTCTCAAGATCTGGATGCGTTGTATTGCCCAACCGGGGCTATTTGGATTGCCGATGCCTTGTCGTTAAAACAGTCAGGTACTTTTTACGGTGATGGGCATGTTTTTAACGTGCTGCCGTGGACTTCGGCTGTTGATATTGACGATGCGGATGATCTGTTAATGGCGAAAGCGGTGCACGCGAAATTGCTATCTTAGCTTGAAGTTGATTACTGCTCTATGGAGTCGAGATGGACGTCGGTGTTTTGGTTATCGGCCTTGGCCAAATTGGCATGGGTTATGACTTGACTTTGGATGCGGATGCTTATGTCTATTCACACTGTCGCGCATTCTATTTGCATGCGGCTTTTCGGCTTTTGGGGGCGGTCGATCCTGATGAAGCAAAAAGAGTGCTGTTTGAAGGGGCATATCAGCAGTGTGCGTATCACGATGTTGAGGCAGCACTTGACATTTTAGCGCCCGAATTGATTGTGATTGCTGTACCCACTATTGATCATTTAACAACATTAAAAACTATTTTAAATAAAACTAACCCTAAGGTTATACTCTGCGAAAAACCGCTGTCTTACGATCTTGGGGAAGCTGCATGTATGGTTGAAATGTGTCAGCATCGAGGTGTTCAGCTGTTTGTCAATTATATTCGAAGATCTGATCCTGGCGTAATAGACATTAAAAGAAAATTGGATGCGGGGATCATGCATCGGCCTATGAAAGGGGTGGTGTGGTATACAAAAGGGTTTATGCATAATGGCTCTCATTTTTTTAATTTGCTTGAATATTGGTTGGGTGAAATGCGAGATTTTCACCTGATTAGCTTAGGAAGCGCGTTAGATCACGATGATTACGAAGTGGATGTTAAGGTCTCTTTTGAGCACGGGGAAATATTATTTTCGAACCTTAAGGCTGAGCACTATGTGCACTATACCATCGAGTTGTTTGCCTCTAATGGCATGCTGCGGTATGAAAAAGCAGGATACCATATTACATGGCAGCCGGTGATAGCAGATCCTATCCTCAAAGGAAGTTACTCGATTACGCAAAAAGCAGAGTTGCTTGACGCTGAAATGCATCGGTTTCAATATAATGTGGCAGACCAAATTGCCTTGGTTTTTAGACAAAAAGATCACTTTCTATCCGATGGGGAGGATGCCTTGCGCACGATAAAATCCCTCTCAGCAATATTAGGAAGCATACGAAACAATGAGTAAGAGTAAGCCATTAGCGCTGCTTGGTGGGCCTTCAATAATTGAAACACCCTTGGCCCCTTATCATCGATTGGTCAAGAAGAGGTGCAGGCGGTTAGGGCTGTCGTTGAATCCGGTGTCTTGTCTCAATGGACGATGTGTGCAAGTGCAACCGCTATTTTGCAATGGAATGCGATTCTTTCTATCGCCAAACGCCATGGCTTGACAGTCATTTCAGACAGTGTGCAAGCGCCAGGGGTGCTTTATAAGGAGCAATATGCAGGGACTCTGGCCGATATTGGGGGTTACAGCCTAAATTATCACAAGCATATGCATACCGGGGAAGGCGGTATTTTAGTCACCAATGATGATGCGTTAGCGGATCGTCTGAGATTGATTAGAAATCATGCCGAAGCGGTGGTTGATACCTTGGCGGTTAACAGTATGAGTAACCTGGTGGGGTATAATTTTCGCTTGGGTGAGATTGAGTGTGCCATTGTGTTTGGTTCTAAAGGTTTCCCCTGGACATCGGATATTTGTTAACGGTAAGTCAGTTATGCCAAAGGGATCTGCCCGGTCGCGGAAAGATTACAAAATGAAAGCTATATGGGGCTGTTTATGTGTATGAAACAGATGGGCGATGAGGATGTGGATTTAATCATTCGTGCTTTTGAAAAAGTCTGGTATCACTTGGATGCACTCACATGATTTATGAGTTAGATCATCTGTATAGCGTCAGGCCGCTGGCAATGTCAGATTTGGATGGGCCTTATCCTAGTTGGTTCGAAGACCAGAGTGTTTGTCGCTTTAACGGGCATGGGAAATTTTTTCTGAATAAAGAGCAAATGCGAAATTTTGTGTTAACCGCGAATAGTGAAAAATCCATTGTGTGGGCCATCTGTCATATCACCGATGGGCATATTGGCAATATCAGCTTGCAGAATATCTCATTCATTAACCGTACGGCTGAGCTGGCTATTTTACTCGGAGATCAGCGCCATTGGGGTCAGGGTGTGGGTAAATTAGCGGGCATCGCATTATTGAAACACGGCTTCCAGAAGCTGGATCTTGAACGCATCTATTGTGGCACGGCAGAGACCAATGTTGGCATGAAAAAATTGGCCCTGGCTTTGGGTATGCTGCACGAAGGCACAAGAAGGGCGCATCTTTTTCTTGAGGGCGAGAGAGTCGATATCGTTGAGTATGGTCTTTTGAAAGCAGAATTTAGGCTTTAAGCGATTAGTGATTGTCGTGGTTTGGTTTTGTGTTTACTTAATATAGAATAAAGGTGTATATTAAATTAATAAATTATCTAATCTAGTGATCATATCGGTTCCTTTTGCGAGGATTGCTAAAAATAATCTTTGTCATCAAGTTCTGGATCCTTTAAAGGCGCGAGGCAGCGTGCTGATTGTTTCTCCTTTTTCAGAGGAGGAGGGCTTCAAAAAGGATTTTGGCGGTGACAATACGCATTTTATTAAGTGGCGTGATCCCGGTGTGTCGGGTTTGATGAAAAATGCATTGGCTGTGCCTGAGATGATGCGGCGCTTGGGTTATTTTAGGCGTTTCAAAAATAAAGGTATGATGTTTTATCTGAAAAATCAATATAAATCATTTGGTGAAAATGGAAAAGATGTTAAATTTGGATTTTTTAGGATTTGTCTCTACTGGATTTTAAGTGTACTCGGGAAACAGCGGTCGCTTTGGCGTGTGGCGGAGCGATTCTTGGGGTCAACGTGGTATCAATGTCCTGAATTGGTGGCATTTTCCAAACAGTATGACAATGTGGTGCTGATAAAATCGGCTAACTGGGGGTTACAAGATCGGGTGTTAGCCAGAGTGTCTTCTGATCAAGGGTGGCGAAATGTTCTAATGCCTTATACAACCGATCAGTTATTTGCGACGGGATACATGTTAAGCCAGTATGATGCGGTGTGTGTGCAAGGTGAATTTGAGCTACATCATGCCAGAGCATTTCACTTGATTCCAGAGGCGTCAATTTTTCGGTTAGGCTCGCCTTGGTTTCGGCATATGGAAGAAATAGGCGCATCGGCCAATGTGGTACAAAAAAAATCAGATGATGTTAAGCGAATTATCTATGCGGGCGTCTCAAACACATATTTTCCCTCAGAAAGTGAGTTTTTGGCGCTAGATGCCATTATACAATTTATCGGTGAATTAGAAGAAGAGTATCGACTGATTTATCGCCCCGTCGTATTCGACAAGAAGATTAAGCGCCATATAGAAAACAAATATGGGTGTTTGCAACAAGTTGAGATTCAGTGGCCAAAAGCTTCGGTGATTGGGCTTGATCAGTATGTTGAAATGGATCAAGATAAATCATTACTGGAGTACATTAGTGATATGTCAGGTTGTGACTTATTGGTGATTTCCCGCCTTACCTCGTTTTCCATAGACGTGGCTTTTCAAGAAAAATGTGGTGTTATTTCAAACATGATAGATTCTGGCGGTATGCTTGCAAGGCGACACAGCCATCTGTTTCCGACGTATGTTTTTTCGGGGGTGCTCATTGCATACTCGATTGAATCCTTGATGGATTCAGTTAAAGCATTATTAAATGATCGAGAAAAAGCCGCGAGCCATGCCGCCCAAATAATCTCTGCCTGGGATTACCCGGAAGCCGATTTTGAACGTGTTTTGGTTGCGGCCGTTTATGGTGAAGCCACTGTAGAGCGTGTTTGATGATGGATTATCAGCGAATTTGGAGAGGGGTGCGGCGGCGTTTAGGGTGGTTGATGAAAGGGTGCCCGAAAACACCGCCCATATTAGAAATGATTTGGCCAGTCGCGCTTAAAACGCAACCACCGGTGGTCACCGTGGCCGATGAATATGTGATGAGGCAATATACCCCGCTAGATCAAGAAAAATATGCGCATTTGATGTTGGCGTCCGGGATGGAGGTGCCTTCTTTTCAGTACTGGAATCAGCATATCTTGCCGGATGGATTTTATGTGATTGAATACCCGCAAACCGGTGCGTTAGTGGCCGCGTGTTTTGCGAGCCACCACCCAACGGTTAAACACGAAAGAGCCGGCAATTTTGGTTGGTTAGCGGTTGACCCGAAGCACCGAGGGCGTCACTTGGGTCAAGCGGTCAGTGCTGCCGTTACGGCACGCTTAATTCAAGCGGGTTATCAGAACATGTATTTAGAAACGCATGATTTCAGGCTCGCAGCGATTAAAATATATTTATCGATGGGGTGGGTTCCATTTCTGTATTGTGAAGAAATGCAGGGGCGCTGGAAAGCCATCTGTGACAAAACACAGTGGCCTTATACGCCAGAGCAATGGACTGTTAAATAATTAAAATATGTAGAGTGCTTTTATGGATAATAATGAACATGCCATTTTACTTAAAGCGGGCGAAGGAATAAAAACTGTTGTCATTCAGCGATTTGATGCTTTGGATGGCCTTCTGGGCCCAGCGGCGCTGATTGTTGCGGCGGGGGTATTTTTGGCCTTTTCAGGCATTTAAGAATTTACCCATCATTTGTAGCCTTGGGATGCACAATTTTATTCTCTTGGATACATTGGGGTTGATGTCAGAGTTGGCGGGCTGATTAACTTTGTCGCGATTATGTTCGTGAGTTTGGGGGTTGCCCATATTTTATCCTTTATTGATATTGGCACGATCAAATTGCTTCGTACCCTGAAGGGTAAATTTGGGCTGACATACTCGGCTAATGTTTAAGTTATTATTGGATTTCACGGCGTGATGCAGCCGTCATGTCAATATTGAGGGCACTTTATAGATGAATAAGGCAAGTATGCGGCGCATTCCTGTGTACCGCCCGGCATTGGGGGGCAATGAAAAAAAATATGTGAATGAATGCTTAGACAGCGGTTGGATTTCATCGAGGGGGGATTTTGTTGCTCGGTTTGAAAACAATTTTTCTGACTATCTAAAGGTCGGCGCGTCTACCACCGTCTCGAATGGGACGGTTGCATTACACTTGGCTTTATATGCTCTGGGTATTGGGTCTGGAGATGAGGTCATTGTACCGACATTAACCTATATTGCATCGGTCAATGCGATCCGTTACGTGGGGGCGACGCCGGTTTTTGTCGACTCACTGGCGGATACTTGGAATATTGACCCGGCACAGTTGGCTGCCAATATTACACCGAAAACAAAAGCCGTGATGATTGTGCATCTGTACGGAAATCCTTGCGCGATGGCGGCGCTTGAGACGATATGCGAAGACCAGGGTTTATGCTTGATTGAAGACGCGGCAGAAGCGTTTGGCAGCCAATATGATGGGCGTTATGCGGGCGCATTTGGTGATATTGCGACCTTTAGTTTTTTTGGCAATAAGACAATCACAACCGGAGAGGGGGGCATGCTCACCTCCAATAATCAAACGCTGATCCAGCGTGCAGCGCACTTGAAAAGCCAAAGTGTTTCACCGGTCAAAGAATATTGGCATGATGAACTGGGGTTTAACTTTAGAATGACCAATCTGTGTGCGGCGATTGGTGTGGCTCAGCTGGAAAATGCCGACGCCATTTTGCACAAAAAACGACAAATAGCGAAGTGGTATGAAGCTGAACTTGAAGGCACCGCGCTGACATTCCAAACGGTTGAAGCCTGCGCCGTGAGCTCGTATTGGATGATCGCGGTACTGGCAGACAATACCGCAGTACGAGATGATATTAGACGGTATCTTGAACAGCATCAGGTTGAGACTCGGCCCTTGTTTTACCCCGCCCATACTATGCCAGCCTATCAGCAAAAAAAATCTTTCCCTGTGGCCGCCGGTTTAAGTCAGCGAGGCATCAACTTACCCAGTTTTCCTGGGTTAAACAAAGACAATGTGGTGTATATTTGTGACTGCATTAAAAATAGTTAATCATTAAAATAAGCTGAATGCGTGTTGTGATATGACATTGTCTGACAAGTTCTTTTCTCTGTTTAAAAGAGATGCGCTGCTATTTTTTACCACCTTGCTGACGGGCATTGTCATTGCGAGAACACTCGGCCCGGAAATGATGGGGCTGTGGGCCATATTATTGCTCATTCCAGGTTATTCTGAGGCGTTTGGGCGTTTGCAATTTGATGTTTCAGCGGTATATTTTATCGGTCGGAAAAAGGCTGACATCGGTGAAATTACGTTTCTTTTGCACATGGTTTCTTTGTTATCGTCAATCATAATCACATGCATTATTGTTTTAAATTTTGATTGGTTGTACGCCCAATTATTTAAGCATGCGGCAGTGGATGTGCGTATGTTTGCGTATGCCATGTTATTGGTACTCCCATTAAGATTGATTTATCTCAATTATTCCTACCTTTTTATCGCGCATGAAGATGTTCGTTCCTATAATGTTTTTGTGATTATACAAGCGCTGACGACATCCGGCTGTAGCATTGGTCTGATCTTGATTTTTGACATGGGGATCATGGGCGCTTTGATCGGTAGCGTCATAGGGCCGTTGGTTGCGATCTCTTATGCGGCGGTGAAAGTGCATCAGATGGGGCGATTAAGGTGTCACTTGAATCTGACCTTGTTGTGGGGAATGGCAAAATATGCGGTGCATCATTACATCAATGGTTTGATTGGTTATTTTCAGAATAATATCACGAGTTTGATTGCGGCCATCTATCTTGTGCCGGCACACGTTGCGTTTTATGTGTTGGCAAAGTCGATCTGTGAGATTGCGACCCGGATGGTGCCGGTTGCGATTAATACAATTTTGTTCCCCAGAGTGTCAAAAACGGACAGCGCGGAAGATAGCCGGATTTTGGTGGCTCGGCTGTTCCGCGTGACATTGTTGATACTGATGTTATTGGCCGGGGGCTTGGCAGTGGCGATTAAAGCCGTGGTGTATATTTTATATGGCAGCGCGTATTACCCGATCATTGTGCCGTTTTTGATCATGATCGGCAGCCTGGTTTTGGTCAAGTCCGCGAGTGTTTTTACGTCCTATTTTGCGGGTCGTGGTCGGCCCGATTTATTGCCTAAAATTGCCATACTGCCACTGTTTGTACAAATCACCCTGACACTGCTGCTGGTGCCACAATATGGCGTGGTTGGTGCGGCGTGTAGTTTTGCACTGTCGGCCATTGGTTTGTTTATTTTACAGGTTTTTTTCTTTCTCAAATTTTCCGAATTGACGCTGACGGATGTGTTGATTCGGTTCCATGATTTAGTCACCGTGCTGACCTTTGTCCGAGGCAAATTGGCCGGGTTAACGCGGGGTGTATTCAAGTGAAATGGCGATCAATATTTAGCGCGAGCCCAACAAAATTCGGGCCGGGTGTGCCTTTGCTTTGGCGAGGGAATAGCTTAGGAACTTTACATGGGTTTTTCCGGCAATTTTTTTCGCTGAAGCGGTCGAGCTTGGTGCAGAAAACAGACGATGTTTTTTTATTCGAGTCTGCACGGTGTGCCATTTATAACTGTTTACTGGCTCAGGGGATTGGTCACGGTGATGAGGTCATTGTCTCCTCCTTTACGTGTGAGGCGGTGACCTACGCGGTTGTGAGGGCGGGGGCTCGGGTCGTTTATGTGGATATCAATGATAACCTGAGTATGTGTGAAAACGATGTCTTTAATGCGATGGGTGAAAACACCAAAGCCGTGATTGTACAGAATACCTTTGGGAAGTCAGGTCTGAGCCTTGCGGCTTTGAACAAGCTGCGATCCCAAGGTCTTTTTTTGATTGCAGACTGTGCGTTAGCCGTTGGCAGCAAAGTGGATGAGGCGCGGCTTGAGACCTTGGGGGATGTGTCGGTCTGGTCGTTGGAAGTCTCCAAAACGGTGACCATCGGGTGGGGCGGGGTGGTCTCGGTCAACAATGCCGAATGTGCTGAGGCACTGAGGCAGAGATACGCCCAATTGGGGCATATTTCAGCTGTGTCAGATATTCGTCGATTATTCCAGCTTTGGTTCAGTGTTTTAATGATGAAGCTAAAAATACCTGGGGCCGTGTTGGTCTGGTATTTTATGTACGGAACCCGATTATTCCGTCGCTCCAATCATTTTGGTGCACAGCATCCCTCAAAATACGAAAAAATGGGAAAAATCAGTGTGCTATTGTTTGCATATATGCAACCGAAGTTAGATGAGATTTTTCAGATCACAAACCGACATTACAAAATATTACAAGCCGAAGCGGAAAGCCTGGGATTAATGTACCCGGTTGCTGAACTGGATGGGGAGTATCTGGTCTCGCCTCGATTTTCGTTGTGTATTGCCCCCTGTGATGTTGAGGATGTCATCAGGCAAGGGGCTCAGGTCGGGGTTGAAGTGGGGCGTTGGTTCAGTGAGTGTCCGCCCCGTTGGGGTCTTGAAGCGGCTAACCTTTACGCCAGTGCGAATGCAGAAAAACTCGCCAAGCAGATGATTAATTTTCCTTGCCACTGGACTTTAACGCAAGATGAACTGTTACGCATTAAAGGGCTGATGGCATACATCAAATCGATACAATGAAAATATTCTATTTTTTTTTAGGCACGATCATCCCTTTGCCGATATTTTATAATCTGCTAACGAATGAATTTTTTGTGCAAAAAACCACGCTGAATCAGTATATATTTTATTTTGGTGTGCCGATCCCCTTGGGTTTGCTGGCGGTTACCATACTCGGCTTATTGGCGTTTATTTGTAGTGGGGCGAGTGTCTGGCGGCAAGCTGAGGCAAAACAAGGGCTGGTGTTTGCAGGCGCTTTCGGGGTGTTATTTTTTACGTTCGGTTTATATCATATTGAGCTATTAAGGCTCTTATCCTTGATTTTTCCCTGGGCCGCTATTGTCTTTATTTATATCTATTTTCAGTCCCATACGATTTACACTTATTCGATGAAAGGTTTTATGTTCGCCTTCAGTACGTTTGCCGTCGCACACGCTGTGAGTATTGTGCTGTTTGAACGTCTGGGGGTTGAAAATCAATTGCTGTTGTTTACATCGTTTTTTGGCTATACGTTATACCAAGCGTTGATTTCTTATTCTGCGGTGCTGTCTTTTTTTGGTTGTTCTTTGATCGTACTGGTGTGCGAACCGGGTAAAACAAACCAGCGTTTGCTGTATTTATTGGTGATTGTGAGCATCTTTTTTGTCTTGGCATATGGCGGTAGAAAAACCGTATTGGCCGATATAGTGATATTATTTGGGGCGTATTTTTTACATACCATGCTGGCTGTTCTGAGTCGCTTTAAGCTCAATAAATCGGCGCTACGGGCGCTCTTTTTATTGATCGGCATGTTTGTATTGTTATTATATTTTGGTGCATTTTTAGACAGAGGATTGTCCTATGAAAATGCGATCAGGCAAAGGGGTGGGGCTTATAGCATATTTTGGATCTTGATTACGGAAAGTACCCTATTGCAGCTATTGTTTGGCCATGGGGGTGGGTGGGGCGGATTTAGTAATTTGTTTGTCGAAATGATTGTTCGCCTGGGTCTCATCGGAATTTTGCTCTATATGGCGTTGTTTCTGTTTTTGATTAGATTTATAGGGTTAAGGTTATTGCGTTATGCGATGGCCGATATTGACAATGGGCATGTTGATTTTCACCTTAAAGTTTGGTTCACTTTTGCGGTTTTATCGTTCATCTTTTCGAACATGATTAATATGAATATTCAATTACCATACTATGTTATCAATATATGCTTTTTATCTTTATTGTTTATAGGGAAATCAAGGGATATGAGAATAAAAAAATATGCTTTGATTAATCACGCTAGTCGTGTTCAATAGTGTGTTTATTCCAGACGTCACAGGCCTCATAAGGATTGTAGAATGGCGACCAAAGCAATTTTTTTTGTTCCAGTCGAAAAA